>WNFV01000028.1_pt1 | contig 139500 bp, 118 predicted proteins | sample 5400101 | NCBI WGS metagenome assembly WNFV01 (sample SAMN13153361, study PRJNA577476) | soil metagenome | isolation source: 115 cm soil or saprolite under grassland replicate 1 | place: USA:California | collected 2016-06-15 | reverse complement strand
TCTCGACCTGGAGGTGCAGATCACGCAATCGGGTTCGTTGTGGGAAGTATCTGGGCAGGTGCTCAATGCAGACGCGCGTGGTCTGGCCGAGTTGCACGGCTCAGCTGGCGAGGTGCGGGCTACGCTGAACGAGGTGGGCGAATTCCTGCTGACGCCGGTGCCTCCTGGTCGGTATGCGTTGATACTGCACTTGACGACGGCCGAAATAGAGATCCCCGGGCTGGAGATAGGGGCATAGCGTGGATCGTGCCGAGCTGGCGGCGCGCCTGGCCGCTGTAGACGATGCGGAACGAGCGATGTTGCTGAAGCGCTACGGCGCATTGGTCGACGCCGATCTGGCGCGCGCGCTCAAGAGCCTGTATGACGACACCGAGAGCAACGATCCGGCGCGTGCCGCCGGTGCAGCAGTAGCTCTGATGGCCCTCGCCGACACCGCTGACGATCCTGAGGTGCGCGGGCTAGCGGCATGGACGAACGGGATGGCCAGGCTCGATCGTGGCCAGATGGAAGAGGCGATCGCGTGTCTCAATGATGCTGAGGCGCAGTTCCTGGCCCTGGGACGACCACACACCGCGGCAGCTACGCAGGTGAGCAAGCTGATGGCTCTTGCCATGCTGGGGCGCTACGACGAGGCGATCGCGTGCGGGTTGCAGGCGCGCGATGTATTTCTCGCCCACGGCGATACACTGGCAGCGGGTAAAATCGAGCAGAACCTGGGCAATATCTACAGTCGCCGTGAGTGCTATCACGAGGCCGAGCAGTTCTACCGCTCGGCGCGCGAGCGCTTTCTGGCGCAAGGTGACCAGAAACAGCTTACGTTGGCCGATAATAATCTAGCCAATGTGCTGGCCTCACAACATCGCTTTCGTGACGCTGCGCGGCTGTATGAAGAGGCGTTAGCGCGCGCTGCGGCGGCAGGGTTGGATGTTATGCAGGCAATGATCGAGTGCAACCTGGGTTGTTTCGCACTGGATCAAGGACGCTACGATCAGGCGCTCGACTGGCTAGAACGGTCGCGGCGCAGGTACACTGCGCTTGAAATGCATCATCACGTGGCTAGCATTGAGCTGGAGCTAGCCGACACTTATCTGGAGCTGAACCTGGCTCCTGAGGCCGCGGCGATCTATGCGCGGATCGTCCCGACGTTTGCTGAGCTGGGGATGCGTGCCGAACAGGCGCGGGCATCGGCCAACCATGGACGCGCCTATTTGCTGCTCGGACAGATCGATCAGGCACATGCACTCCTGTCCGAGGCGCGGGCGCTGTACGCTGCCGAAGGCAACGTCGTCGGTGAGGCGCTGGTGATGCTGATTGAAGCGCAGATCCATTACACAAAAGGGAACTGTACCGCGACAACTGAGCTAGCAATGCAAGCCGAACATCCACTTGCGGAAGCGCGCATCTGGGGGCGACTGCTCCTGGCGCGCTGGCTGCGCGGCGATGCCCTGCGCGCGCTGGGGCAGGGGCATGCAGCTCAGACCTTGCTGGACTCCACACTGCGACATGCCGAACGTTGGGTCGTACCATCGGTAGTACAGCGCTGCCACACCTCGCTCGGAATGCTGGCTGCATCTGTAGGCGACACGGAACGCGCTGAGGCCGCTTTTAAGCGCGCTATCGAATTGATCGAAGAGCTGCGCACGCCACTGCCGGCCGAGGAGTTCCGTACGGCGTTTCTGGCCGATAAACTCACACCGTATGCGGAGCTGGCGCGGTTGTGTTTGTCCGATCAGAGCGCCGCACGTGTCGTCGAGTCACTCGGCTATGTCGAGCGAGCACGGGCACGGGCGCTGGTCGATATGCTGGGTGGTGAACTACGGTTGCGCTCGAAGGCGCACGATCGCTTCGAGGCCGAGTTATTGGCCCGACTGGAGGAGCTGCAAGGGGAGCTGAACTGGTTCTATAGCCAGATTAATCGCCCGCGCGACGGCGACTTCTCCAGAAGTGAAGCGGTCATGGAAGAACTGCATCAGGCGGTGCGCAAGCGCGAGACCACAGTCCTGGAGATCACGCGCCAGCTTCAGCAACGTAGCGTAGACCCTCAACACACCACGCCCATGCGGCACGCAGCGCCGCTCGACATCTCGCAGCTTCAGCAGGACCTGGGCGCCGAGACGACGCTGGTTGAATATTTCAGTCTCGATGGTGTGTTACTGGCCTTTGTGGTGACGGCTGAGGGCGTTGAAGTTGTACGCGAGTTGGGGCGCGAGGAGCAGGTCGAGGCTGCATTAAAACGGTTCCATATGCAGATTGGGTCGCTGCGCCGTGGCACAGGCTGGGTTCAGGCCTACCTTGACCGGCTCACAAGCCGAACACGGCACCATCTCGCCGCACTCTATGATTTACTGCTCAGGCCGATCGAAGCGCGGCTTGGCGCGCGGCGGTTGGTGGTGGTACCGCACCGCACACTGCACTATGTCCCGTTTCATGCGCTCTACGACGGCACAGACTATGTGATCGAGCGCCGCGAGGTCTGCTACGCGCCGAGCGCGAGTGTGCTGCGCTACTGCCTCGCCCAACCACGTCGCCCGTTGCGATCCGCTGCATTGTTTGGCTTCCCCGACGCACAAATGCCGCGGGTGCGTGATGAAGTCAGCGCACTCGCGCCACTCTTCCCTAAGGTGGCAGCACTGCTCGACGACCAGGCGACCCTGGGTGCGCTCCACGCGCAAGCGCCGGTCGCCGACGTGCTGCACCTGGCCTGCCATGGCCAGTTCCGGCCCGATAACCCGCTCTTCTCATCCTTGCGGCTGGCGGACGGATGGTTAACCGTACGCGACGCGTATGGCCTCGACCTGAACTGCCAGCTTGTTGTGCTCAGCGCCTGCGAGACCGGCGTGAGCAAGATAGCGCCGGGCGACGAACTAATCGGCTTGGCGCGTGGCTTTTTCTCGGCCGGCGCGCCCACGCTACTAGTCAGCCTCTGGACTGTCGATGACGAGTCGACAGCCAGGCTCATGGCGAGTTTCTACGCCCGGTTGCGCGATGGTGAAAATCCTGCTGCCGCTCTGCGTCATGCTCAGTGTGAATTGCTGGCCCACCACCCGCATCCCTTTTTCTGGTCTCCTTTTGTGCTGCTTGGCCGCTGGTAACGGCCCTGTGTAGCAGGACATTGGTACAATTAGTGCTAGAGCACATTCTGGGTCCGAGAGAGTCCTCAGCGCCTGGCTACGGAGATGTCTAAATCAGCAATAGCGTACCAACGGAGGCTCAAAATGCGTAACCGCTATGTCTGGTTTTATTATCGGGTGTCCGCGATCGTCGTCCTGATCACGCTCATCGTGGCAACTATACCTGTACGGGTGAGCGCCGTTAACTCAACCGACTATGTGGCCAATGAAGTCCTGGTGAAGCTGAATCCGCTGGCAAATGTATTGAACATCGTCATGACCTACGGCCTCGACCCGAACATAGGCCCGAACGATCAGTTGGGCTTGCTCCCAATCTACCGGCTGCGGATCATCGATGGAGTCTCTCCGCTCACTAAGGCTGCGGCGCTGGCGCTAAACCCTCTGGTGGTTTACGCCGAACCGAACTACATCGGGCAGGCGCCGGAGGGAGTCTATCAATATGGCTGGTCCAAGGGCGACAATGATGATACCGGTTACAAGAACCAATGGGCTCCAGATAAGATTCGACTGCCGGAAGCTCATGAAGTCTCCCGCGGCGCTGGGGTAACTGTCGCGATACTTGATACTGGTGCGGATCTTACCCATCCCGCGCTGGCAGGGCGGCTGGTGCAAGGTTTCGACTTCGTCGATCTCGACGCCGACCCGAGTGAGGAAGGAGCGTACGGACAGGATGTCGCCTACGGGCACGGCACCCATGTTGCCGGCCTTGTTGCGTTAGCCGCGCCCGACGCCAAGATCATGCCACTGCGAATCCTCAAACCGGATGGCACTGGAAATAGCTGGCTGCTGGCCCAGGCGATACGCTATGCAAACGATTACAGGGTCGGCGTGATCAACCTGAGTTACTCGGTCCAGCATCGCTCGCTGCTGATCGACGATGTTCTTAGCATAGTGACCTCTGTGCAGCCTGGTGCAGTCGTAGCGGCAGCAGCGGGGAATAGCGGTGGTACCGCTCCTGAATATCCGGCAGCCGAGGGTGTGCCAGGACTGCTGGCAGTAGCCGCCAGCACACTATCCGATAGCCTGGCCACCTTTTCAACCCGCGGCTCGTGGGTCAGTGTGGCCGCGCCAGGCGAGCGCATCGTGAGCAGTGTGCCGCTGGCCAGCGGCGTGGCCTATGCTACCTGGAGTGGCACGTCGATGGCGGCGCCGCTAACGGCCGGGACAGCGGCCCTGGTGCGAGCGGCCCAACCGAATCTAAAGCCGGCAGAGGTAGCTCAACAGATTATCGTGACGTCAGCGACGATCCGCGGGTCGGTGCCCCACCGCATTGACGCGGCCGCAGCGGTCGGCTTGCCTGCCGCGCAGCCATGACGTCGGGCAACAGTAGGTTCTCATCAAGATGTCGAAGGGTTAGGTCAATACTGGCGCAAACACAGACCCTGTGGGCACGGATTCATCGCCGCGTTCAGGATGCAGTTGCCCGAAAATGTGGACATTCTCTATGAACAACCGCTACGGTGAGTTTGTGGTGACACCGGCGATTATGATGGGCATGGAGAACGTCATCATCGATCGGATACTGTTCGGGCATTCGCAAGAACTTCATCCTGTAGACAGAGACAACCAGCCGGCATCATCTTTTCGACGGTCTTTCGGCTGGCTGCATAGGGTACGAAAGGTGCAAAATAAATCGCGCCGATCTCGTGGGCAGCACCTTATGTTTGCAAACCTCCAGCTTTAAAGCCACTTCTGCCGCCGAAAGAATAGTATGAGCCCGGTACTGATAACCACCATCAGCCCCAGCGCGAACGGGTAGCCAAACGTCCAGTGGAGCTCAGGAATGAAATCAAAATTCATTCCATAAATCCCTGCAATCAGCGCGTCGGACATCAGCACAATCGAGGTAATTGTCAATATTTTTACAATTTGATTGAGCCGGTTCGATTGCACCGACAGGAAGGCGTCGAGCGCGCTGGAGAGTAAGTCGCGATACGTATCGATACTATCAGTGATACGAACGATATGGTCATAGATATCTTGAAGGTATAGGATGGTGTTACGCTCGAAAATCGGCACTTCGCGGCGAATCAACACATTCAGCACATCGCGCTCGGGCGCGACCACCCGCCGCACCCCCAGCAGATCGCGCTTGAGGCCAAAGACCTCTTGCAGCGCATCTTCGCTAAAGCGCGCGAAGATCTGCTCCTCGATCACCTCGACGTGCTCGGCGAGTGCGTCGATCACCGGGAAATAGTCGTCGACAATCGCGTCGAGCAGCGCGTACAGCAATGCCCCGCCATCGTTACCAAACTCGGCGGTATTCGACTGCCAGCGTTTGATCGTCTCGTCGATTGTGATAATTGCACCATAATGCACGCTGACGAGATAGTTCGAGCCGATGAACAACCCGATCGGCTTGCTGATCAGCCGGCGCGCCGCTTGATCGTAGCGTAGCGCGTAGAAGACCATGAAATAATAGCTCTCGAAGGCCTCGAGCTTGGGGCGCTCGTGGTGCCGCGTCGCGTCTTCGATCGACAACGGGTGAAACTGGAACTCCTCGCGCAACAGCTGCAGATCGTCGTCCTGCGGATTCTGCAGATCGAGCCATACGAATGTCGATTTCTGCTTGATCAGCTCGCTGATATCGCGCGGGCTGACCCCAGTGCGGCTGGTTCCATTCTGCGACGTTACCAGCAGCCGGCGCGACTCTTGTCCGTCGGATGTGGCGGCACGTGCGTTGCTTTTAGCCGCTGAAGGCGTCTTTCTCGGCATGATGCGGTTCTCGCAGTAGCTTATTAGGATGCTATTATAACATCGTCGCATGAGCAAGCACATCATCGGCGATTGCAAAGTTTTCACCCGCTAGTTCCAACCGCAATGTGCAGCAACTTACCCGGCAGAAGTGATTACAAAGCGTTCTGCCAATCTAAAGGTACATTTAACTTATTGAAAAGTGCCAGCTTCTTAACAAAAGTGTAACTTCATCTCGCCGCTGGATTGGCGTATACTGGGCGCTAGTGTAATTGCAGATTGCAGATCGTAGATTGCAGATTGAGTTCGGCCCATACCAATGCGATCGGTAGGTGCTATGGCAGCACAACAGGGAAGTGATCTGAGCGACGTCGCGTGATTTTGAGCACCGGTGTGTATTGGCCAGGCCAGAAAAGATGTTTTATTACACAACGATTGATCGGACGAGGAGATGTTGGTATGCGCGGTGATCGTTTTTTGAAATTGTCAATTCTCCTTGGCGTGCTGCTGGTGGCCCTGGCTGGCCCATGGCCGCAAGCCGCATCGATCGCCTATGGCTCGGGCCAAGAGCTGGCCGGCTACTCTGATTTCTTATTCAAATACTCCGGCGTCTCAACGCCAACCGCCGACAAACCTCAAAGCAAACTTTGGTTCAACGACGGCATTTGGTGGGCCAGCATGTTCAACAACACCAATAACCCCCGGCCGGCCTTCCATATCTACAAGCTCGACCGCACCACTCAGAGCTGGAGCGACACCGGCACCGAGATCGACTCGCGGCCAACATCCCAGGGCGATTTCCTGTGGGACAACAATGCTCAGATGCTGTACGTCGTCTCGGGCAATACCAGCATCGACGGCTGGTATTTCCGCTTTAGCTATGACGCAACCCAACAAAAATACATCAAAAAAGACGGACCTATCGTGATTCGCTCCGGCGGAGCGGAGTCGATCTCGATCGATAAGGATACCACCGGCAAGCTGTGGGTCACTTACACGCGTGGACTCCAAGTATACGTGAATCGTACTACCACCAGCGAGACGGTCTGGGGCACGCCGTTTGTCGTTCCCGGCGCGCGCACGCTCAATAGTGACGATATTTCCGGAATCGTGGCGTACCACGACGCGAATGGCAGCAGCATCGGCGTGCTATGGAGCAACCACAACACGCCTTCGTCCATGTACTTTTCGTATCACAAAGACGGCGACGCGGATATGACCTGGCAGCCGATTGAGACGATCTATACTGGGACATGCGCGGCCGACGACCATATGAACCTGAAGTCGCTCCAGGCCGACGCCAGCGGCGCGCTCTACGCTGCCGTTAAGACCTCGTTCGGCGACAATGGCTGCGGCGGCTCGTCAAGCTCGCCGCTGATCCGTCTGGTGGTGCGTAAGCCGAATAACAGCTGGACCGTGACGACCTTCGGCACAGTTGGCGACGACCACACCCGGCCGATCGTGATGCTCGACACGACTAATCGCAAAGTATACGTGTTCGCCACCTCGCCAACATCCGGCAATGGGTCGATATATATGAAGTCCACCAGTATGGATAATCCTGATTTTTCGAACCAGCCAGGGGTGGGAACGCCATTTATCAAAAGCTTAACATATTTAGACATCAACAATGCGACATCGACCAAGCAGACGGTGGATGCCTACAGTGGCCTGGTGGTATTGGCAGCCGATGAGACCAAAGACTGGTATCTGCATGGCTACCAATCGCTCGGCACGCCAGCGCCGCGGCTGATCTTCAGCCAGCATCCCAGCAGCACCACAATCGGCGCGCCGTTCGCCACCCAGCCGATCGTGAGCGCGCAAGACTCGCAGGGTAATACCAGCATCAGCTTCAACGGCCCGGTCACGTTGGCGATCAAGGGCGGCACCGGCACGGCCGGCGCGGCGCTGATCGGCAACGTCACGGTGAATGCGGTCGCGGGCGTGGCGACCTTCAGCGGCCTGTCGATTAACATGGTCGGCTCGGGCTACCAGCTCACGGCCAACGCGGCCAATTTCGTGAGCGCCACCAGCGCAGCGATCGACGTCAGCAAAGCCAACCAAACGATCACGTTCGACCCGATTCCGGTCAAGCGCTACGCCGATCCGCCGTTTACCGTCAGCGCGACTTCGTCGGCGGGCCTGGCGGTCAGCTTCAGCGACCCGAACGTGAGCGATGCATGCAAGGTGATTGGCAGCACGGTCCAGATCACCAATGTGGGCGCCTGCACGGTGCGCGCCAGCCAGCCCGGCGACGCAAATGTGAATGCGGCGACGGCCGACAAGACCTTTTCGATCGAAAAGGCTAACCAAACGATTACCTTCGGCACCGTCCAGCGGATCGATCAGCACACATTTAACATCAATGTGACCGCCTCGTCGGGCCTGCCGGTGAGTCTGAGTGTAAGTGGCTCCTGCGCGCTCAGCGGTGCCAGGCTGACGATAACCGGAGCCTCAGTCTGTACGGTGATCGCCAATCAGGCCGGCAACACGCTCTACAACGCGGCGGCGCCGGCCTCGAAGCTAGTACAGACCAATTTTTTGATTTACCTCAGCTTGCTGATGAGGTAGGGCTGCACTATCACCCCTCACCCCCGGCCCCTCTCCCACGCCGGGGAGAGGGGAGATTCCGCTGCCCTTGCCTACTGATGGGAGATTCCGCTACCCTTGCCCACTGGTGGGGCAAGGGGTTGGGGGATGGGGGCTGAGTCTACATTAGCCACCCAAACGAACACCAAACCAGCCGAGCACCGTAATGACAATCAAGGCGAGCGACAGCAAGCTCACCAGCACGGCAATCGCCCAGGCTAGCGCATTATAGAAGCCGCGATTAATGTAGTCGCCCATCAGCTCGCGGTTGTTCACCAACGACAAGATCGCGAATAGCTCGACCGGCAGTAACAGACCATTGAGCACATACACGCCCACCAGCACCTGAATCAGTGGCAGGCCGGGAAGAAGCGCCAATGCCGCGCCCAGCACCACCAACCCGCTAAACAAGCCCATGAAGACCGGCGCCTCGTTCCACGAGCGTGAGACGCCGCGCTCGAACCCCAACGCCTCGCTCATGACATAGGTGGTGGCCAGCGGCAGCACGCCAGCCGCCAGCAGCGATGCGCCAAGCAACCCAAGCCCAAACAGCAGCCGGGCATATGGCCCAGCGACTGGCTCCAACGCCGTCGCCGCGTCCGAGGCGGTCTCGATTGCGACGCCGCGCGGAAACAGTGTCGCCGCCGTGGCGATGATGATGAAAGACGCGACAATGCCGGCAAACACCGTGCCGACGAATACGTCGAAACGCGTATAGCGATACTCATCCGGCGTGACGCCTTTTTCGACCACCGACGAGTGGACATACAACTGCATGTAGGGTGAAATCGTGGTGCCAATCAGCGCGATTAGCAGCTGCAGATAGCCGACCTCGAAGGATGGCGCGGGGCGCACGGTCTGCCGCAGCACATCACCCCAGTCGGGCCTGGCCAAGAATGCCGCGCCGATATAGGCAAAGAAGCTGAGCGTGAATATCAGAAGGATTTTTTCGACGCGCTCGTACGAGCCGCGCGTGATCAGCAGCCAAACCACCGCCGCCGCCAGCGGCACAGCGATGTAACGGCTGACTCCGAACAGCTCGGCCGCCGCCGCGATCCCGACAAACTCCGAGACGATTATCCCGAAGTTAGCGATAAACAGCGTCAGCAGAATCAGCGCGGTCATGCGCAGCGAGAAGTTTTCGCGCACCAGATCGGAGAAACCCTTGCCGGTGATCGCGCCGAGTCGCGCGCTCATCTCCTGCACCACGCCGACGAAGATCGTCACAATCACCATCGCCCAGAGCAAGCCGTAACCATAGGATGCGCCGGCCGAGGCATACGTGGCAATTCCACCGGCGTCGTTCCCGGCGCTGGCGGCCAGTAGGCCGGGGCCGAGCGCCAACACATACGGCCAGATCCGCCGTCGCCGGGCGCGAATCCGATCGCGCACTGTCTTGCTCTCGACACGGCCAGTAGCCTGGTCGCGTGTGGTCATGATCTATCTCGCTTTCCCATTCATCATCACCCGAACGACCGAACGCCGCGGCGCTGCCAGATCTCGGGCAGCAGCACTGCCAGCGCATCGTCGACTGTCACGATACCCATCATGCGGCCGGCTTCGTCGAGCACCGGTACGGCCAGCAGATTATACTCCGCCAGTACTTGCGCGGCATCCTCGGCGCGATCCTCAGGGCTCACAGTTGGCACATCGTCGTCCATGAGGTTAATCAGCGGCGTGGCGGTATCGGCCAGGATGAGGTTGCGCAGCCGCACGATCCCGCGTAAATAGCTCAGCTCATCGGCCTCGTCGGCATTGGCGGGTGCGCGATCGAGCGGCTGACCTTCCTCCAAATGATCTTCCACGACATAGACCGCCAGCAGCGGGTCGGGCACTTCCTCGAGCGAGCGAATAAGACTCAGCGCGTCGCCGACGGTGGCGCCGGCACGGATGCGTACAAAGTCGGTGGTCATGATTCGGCCGGCGCTATCTTCGTCGTAGGCCAGCAGCTGCTGGACATCGGCCGCCTCTTCCGGCTCCATACGCGCCAGCAACTGCTTGGCGACCTCGTCGTCCAGGTCTTCCAGTACGTCGGCGGCTGCCCCAGGCGTCATCTCCTCCAAAATATCGGCGGCGCGCTCCTGGTCCATGCCTTCCAGCAGATCGGCCAGGCGCTCGTCGCTGACCTCTTCGAGCGTCTCGGCGGCGGTCTCGTCGTCCAGCGCGGCGACAATCTCGGCGCTCTCGCGGTACGACAGGGCGTCGACGATCCGCGCCAGATCGACTGGGTTGATCTCGGAGAGCCGCTCGTACGAGACCTTGAGCTGCACCGGCGCGGCGCTGGCGAGATACTGCGCCTCATTCCAGTCGATCATTTGCCGGCCGACGATTCGCTCGGCCAGCGCGCGCGGCCCCAGCCGGCGCAGCAGCGCCTGCGGGCTGATATCGACGCCGACCAGCCGGTAAGTGCCCTCGACGCGGGCGAGCTGCACGTCGTTCACTCGCACGATCCGCCGACCGGTGATATCGATAATCTGGTGATCGAGCACATCCTTGCGCAGCAGCACTTCGCCGTCGCGCCGCGCGAACGGCCGCAGATCGACAGTCGATGTGCTGAGCTTGGCGACGCCGTTAAATGCCTCAAGCTGAACTGCCGACACAAAGAACAGCCGCCGGCCGTCGCGCACGACTAGGCCGCTGATTGGCGGGTAGGGCTCGCCACCAATCAGAACAATCACATCTTCGAGCCTGCCGATCAGCTCGCCGGTTTTACCTTGCACTGGTTGATCGAGCAGTGATGCGAGGAACAGCATAGCCTGCCTCCTGGGTTGCAATCGCGCTACGAGGGCATGGTAGCGGACAGAGCAAGCCCCCGACATCTACGCGGGGGCAGAAGACGGCAGCGAGCACACGCCCGCTATGGGCGGTATGCACGGAGCCGGCGCTGATCCCACATGCGCCGCAGGCGCCGTGCTGAGAGCTGCCGAGCAGTTGAGGATGTTTTCTAAAATATGCTATCGTGCATGCTACCATACTGGCGAGTAGCGTGAAAGAGGCAGCAATGAGCAAACTGCCAACGCTCAACCGCGCCGACATCCGCGATTGGGTTGGCCAACGCTCGTTCAAGCGCGCCCGCGCATATACTCGCGCCACAGCCTTGGCAGAAGTTGATCGGCGAAATTTGCGAGCAAAGCAAGCGACTGTGCGCCCTACAAGAGGAATTGACCAAGGCGGGATTATAGCCAGCCAATGGGCAATAGGAGAAGATAGCCTATCGCCTCTGACCCCGAACTTATCGCTGTGCCTGTTTATCAGCCTGATCGATCGCGCTAGCGGCGCGATCGGCGGCGGCGGCTTCGACATCGGTGGTGCCAGCCGGATGGTAGCGCGCGCGCTCGTAAGCGTCGGTGAGCGTGGCGATCGGCTGGGCGGCGGCGGGCAGCAGTGTGCTGGCGTTCGGGGCATACTCCTGCGGAGTCTGCGGCGCCAGGCGGGGCTGGTTGCGCTCCTCGCCAATCAACAGCAGCTTGATATAGCTGCGCCGGATGCGACTGATCGGGTCGTCGCCCCGCTGGCGCGCCAGCGCATCGCGCAGACCTTCAGCGCGCTTTGCGGTGCCAAGCTTGGCCAGCAGACCAAGCAGATCGTTTGCCAGGCCACTCCAGCTCCACAGCGACTCGCGTTCTTCGTCGGCGTTGGGAGCTCGATGTCTGCGCTGGCGCGCGATCAAGAACAGAGCAAGTATCAGCAACATCGGCACAATTGCGCAGAAACCTCGAATCAACGCCCCGACCCAGGGCGGTAACGCCTCCAGCGCCGAGACCCCGTTTTGTTGTCGCAAGATGCTATCGAAGAGACCGCTCAGCGGCCGCATGGCCAAGGGGTCTCCTACATGTAACAATCGGATCAACCACTCCAATACCAGGGCCATGAGATAGATGAACGGCAGGGCGATCAACAGAATCACTAAAACGATGCCTTGCCACAGCAGGCGGATCAGGGCCGCGGCCTCCCGGCCAAACAGCGCGCCGATCAGAATGCCCAGAAACACCACCAGCACGACCGAGCCGGCCAGCGTCACCAGTCCGCGCCAGCCCATCCGCCGGAGCTGGACCTCGCGCTCCTCGGAAGCGCTCGCCAGCGCGATCGTCAGTAGCGAAACCGCGAAGAAGCTCACCACTTCGGTTGTGGCCAGCCCCGCCAGCGCCAACCCCGGGCCGCTAACGAAAAAGCGAATGAAGACGATCACGATCAGCAAGATCATCGAGATCCGAAAGAGCCGGTGCAATGTCACACTATCGTGCTGTGTCAGCCGTGTGCCGCGCCAGAAGCAGTAGAGGCCCAGCAGCATGCACAGGTAGATCGCGATTGATTGCCTCGAGTCAAGATCGGCTAGCGCAGCCAGCGCCTGGTTCCAGCCTGCCAGTGGACTCAGGCCGACGACCTGGCCTTTGACAACCCACAGGGCAAACAACAAACCGATCGCGGCCAGCGCCGGCCTTTGATACGCAGGCCGCAGGCGACGTAGAATAATCCAATCGGCGAGCATGCCTGCGAAGATCACCAGCACCAGCGCACCCCATGCATCGACGCCGAAAACCGTCAGCAGCAGCGCCGACGGGGTCGCCTCGACTACCGCCAGGCCTAGATAGAAGAAGATTCGATACCAGGAGATCATGGCAATCTGCAATTTGCAATCTATAATCGCACTAGGCGGCCGGCTGCTTCAGCTTCTCTGGCGACTGGCGCGCCTGCGGTCGAGCGCGCCAATCGCCGCTCCGTGGGGCGTGCTTCACCAACACACCTGGCACAACCGGCGGATCATCATCGCCAAGGTACAGCCAGGCGACCGAGCGGCCGCTCTCGCGCTGGCGCAGCAACGCCGCGCATGTCGCCTCGGGCGCAATCACGCTCAGCAACAGCAGCGTCGCACCCCACGGCAGGTCGCTGGTGGTCGTGCGCAACAGCCGCGCCATCGGCGTGACCGAGTAGTGCGTCAGACGCGCCAGCGTCTCCATGATCAGCGCCAGCTGGGCCGGGCTACGTCCCGGCGGCAAACGCACAAACCGCTCGAACTCGGCCGGCGCGCCATTGACGTACAGCCCGATCGCATAGCCCTCGTCTAGCCCGGCCTGCGCCAGCGTCGCCGCGGCGCTGATTAGTCGCTCGACCTGCTCTTCGTCGACGCCCTGCCAGTAGCGTTCGAATGAGTCGAGATCGAGAAAGATCGCCACCTCGCGCGAGGTCGTCGCCTCGTAGATCCGCGTCTGGAGGGTGCCGGTGCGCGCGGTCGCGCTCCAGTGCACATCCTTCAGCGGGTCGTCGGTGTGATAATCGCGCACGCCGATCGTGCGCAGCGGGTCGCGAATGAGCTGGCGCGCGCGCAGTTCACCCAGCGGGTTGCGCGGCGGCAAACCCAACTCCTCGAGTGGCAGCAGGCGCGGATACACAATCAAGCTGGTGCGCGCCGGAATTTCAAGCAGCGAACGGTAGAAGCCAAACGGGTCGCCGCCCTCAAGCTGCACCGGGCCGAGCCGGTAGGCACCCCGCGCCGTGCAGCGCAGCCGGTAGCGCCAGCCGATGCTCTCGTACCAGCGCAGGCTGGTCATGCGATTAATGACTTGGCGGCCCTCGGTGTCGAGGCGTTTCCTATGGCCGACAATTTCAAGTTTTAGCGGCACAATATCGCGAACCAGCAGCGCAATCAGCGGCAGCGGCTTACGATTCGCGATTCGAAGGACTAGCTCGACCTCATCGCCTGGAAAGGCGCGCTGCTGGCTCAGCTCGCGGGTGTACGAGACTCGCAGCAGCGACCAACGATCCCACAACCGCGCGACTCCGGCAGTCACAAGCAACAGAATGCAGATCAGCGCCAGCAAGCCCTGCCCGGTCACAAGCGCGAGCGCGGTGAGGAAAAACAATCCCTGGATGGTTTGGAGACGAAACATAATTTAAGGGTGAATAATGAACGATGAAGGCTGAATGATGAAGCGCTACCATCTTCATCGTTCGGCCTTCATCCTTCAGCGTTTACTCGACCGGCACTGCCACCCGTGCGACCAGCGCGCGCACGACCTCGGTCGGCGAGCGACCGCGCAAGCGCGCCTCAGGGGTGAGGATCAAGCGATGGGCCAGCACCGGTGCAGCCAGCTCTTTGACATCGTCGGGCTTGACGAAGTCGCGGCCGCGCAGCGCAGCCAGCGCCTGCCCCCCGTGATGCAGCGCCAGCGACGCGCGCGGCGACGCGCCCAGCTGCACTTCGTCGGCACCGCGTGTTGCACGCACGACATCGACGATATAGCGCCGTACGACATCGGCCACGTGCATGGCGCGGGCGGCTTGTTGAAGCGCTAATACATCGGCGCCCGTGGTCACCGGCACAAGCTCGGCCAGCGGGTCGGCGCGATCATAGCGATTGAGAATCTCGACCTCTTCTTCAGCCGCCGGGTAGCCCACCTCTACGCGCATCATAAAGCGGTCGAGCTGGGCCTCCGGCAGCGGGAAGGTGCCCTCTAGCTCGACCGGGTTCTGTGTCGCCAGAACAATGAACGGGCGCGGCAGCGGGCGGGTTACGCCGTCGATCGTGACTGTGCGCTCCTGCATGGCCTCCAACAGCGCGCTCTGGGTGCGCGGCGTCGCGCGGTTGATCTCGTCGGCCAGCAGTACATTCGCGAAGATCGCACCAGGGCGGAACTGGAACTCGCTGAGCTTCAGATTGAAGTATGAGAGCCCGGTCACATCAGTCGGCAGCAGGTCGGGGGTAAACTGAATCCTGCGAAACTCGCAGTCGATCGACCGGGCCAGCGCTCGCGCCAAGGTTGTCTTGCCGGTGCCGGGCACATCCTCCAGCAATATATGGCCCTCGCACAGCAGAGCCACCAGCAGCAGCTCGACGATCGAATCTTTGCCGACGATCACGCGCGCAATGTTCGCGCGCACGCGCTCGGCGAGCTCGCGAACCGCCGGTGCGGTAGCAGTCACAGTCACAAGCAGCTCCTTCGAGCATGGTGTAGGCGGTTTTAATAAGATTTCCTCTATGCAATGCGATTTCGGCAGTGTAGCATAGCCGATCGGCAGTGTCAAAGGTAAAGTATGTAAAATGGCATCCGCCCGCACAACCTTATCCAGAATGGAACGCCAGCTTTCCAGGCCGCTGCCGGTACACTTCTTGCGATAGTTTTACAGTGGATCGGAGCTCATTTCTTAACAAGCCCCAAGATCTTAGGAGAAACAGCATGGCGCATGATATGCTCCAGCAATTTCTCGGCGGCAATCCGTCGAAGCAGCAAGACTATAGCGACTTTTTACGTCGCTTCCAGCAAGACCCGGGCAGCATTTCCGAGGCAGAAGCATCGCAGCGCTACCGCGAGCTACTGCGCAACGCCAGCCCAAACGCTGTAGCCGATGCATACCAGCATGTTCTCGGCCAGCTCGCGCCGGATCAGCGCCAGCAGCTAGCCCAACAGTACCAGCACGCGCACCACGACCCGACAAGTCCGTTCAATGGCTTTCGATTTAATGAACCGAGCGAGGCGGCCGACGCGCGCAATCTGGGCCAGATGGCTCAGCAGGCCGAGCAGCAGGATCCCGATCTGTTCGGCAAGATCTTTGGGCAAAACTCACCGCTGAGCGGCCCGCTTGGCCGGCTGGCGCTCGCCGCTATCGCGGCGTATCTCGCCAACCGCGCGCTCAGCCAGCAGCCCAGTCAGCAATCTGGTCAGCAAGGCACCAACCAAAATCCCGGTCTTTCCGGCGGTCTGATTGGCGCGCTTGGCGGCCTGATTGGCGCACTAAGCAACAATCAGCAGTCCGGACAAAACCCCGGGCTGCCGGGCGGCCTCGGCGGCTTGCTCGATGCGCTCAGTAATCAGCAGCGGCCAGCTGACCCCAATGCTGGAACGAACGACCAGGCGCCGGACTCAAGCGCTGGCACCCCTGGTCTGCATGTCAAAGGCAGTCAATCTAAAAAGCGGATTTAGGATAGGTAACGAGCATGAAGCGAATATCTTTAAGGCGTCCGTCGATCAGTAGCTTTTTCATCACCTTTATCGCCGCAGTGGCGCTAGCGGGGTGCAGCGGCAACGATACCGGCGCTTTGCTAGGCGCGGCGACCAACAGTCCGCCCCCGCCGACAAGCAGCGCTGTCCAGGCGACCGCGGCTCCAGAACTGAATCCAGTCAGCGCCCCCGGCAACGGCACGCCGGTCGCCGCAGCGCCGCTGGCGCAGCAGTCGACACCAATCCCTCAAAGCGATTTGCCATTGAGTAATGATGAAGAAGTCGTCGCAGGAGTGTTCGAGCGTGTTGGCCCGGCGGTCGTCCGGATCGAGACCGACCAGGGGCTCGGCTCGGGCTTTCTGGTCGACACGAACGGTCTAATCATTACAAATAACCATGTCGTCGCCGATAGCGGCGGGCAGGTGCGCGTGTCGTTCAGCGGCTTGTTCCAAACGATCGGCCGCGTCGTCGGCACGGACCCCGACAGCGATATTGCCGTGGTCAAAGCCGACGAGCTACCCCAGAGCGTGCAACCAGTCCAGCTTGGCGACTCGAGTAAAACGCGCGTCGGGCAACGCACAATCGCAATCGGCAACCCGCTCGGCCAGGATCGCACGGTGACGACCGGCATCGTTAGTGCAATCGGCCGCACCATCGACGAAAGTGACAGCCAGAGCCAAGAACCGAGCTACCGCATCGGGGGCGCGCTCCAAACCGACGCCGCGATCAACCCCGGTAACTCTGGCGGACCGCTGCTCGATTGGGCCGGGCGCGTAATCGGCATGAACACCGCGATTCTCTCGCGCACCGGCACCAGCTCGGGTATTGGCTTCGCCGTACCGGTCAACCTGATCAAGAAAGTCGCCGAAGGACTGGTCAAAAACGGTCATTACGACCACCCATACCTAGGAGTTGGCCTCGAGGATGTTACCACGCTTCAGGCCAAGGAGAACAATCTACCAAGCGCAGGCGTGCTGATTCGACCAAGCGACAACAATAGCCCGGTTGCCAAGGCTGGTCTGCGCAATGATGCCATTCTTGTAGCGATCAATCAGGTCTCGATGACCTCATCGGATGACGTGATTGCCTACCTGGAGCTGAATACCAAGCCGGGCGACACCGTGACGCTGACAGTCATCGGCGGGAACAACCAGAAGCAGGATCTTCATGTTCAGCTCGGCGCACGCCCGACTGTCGCCCGATAACTTCGCAGTTTTAGCCAGCCAGGCCTTCGTCCGAATAGCTCTAGAATAGACCACAGATTTGTGCGGATTGAGCGGATTTCCACGGATCAGGCTATAATATCTACAAAATCCGCGTCGATCCGCTCGATCCGTGGAAATCCGCGTCCGATTCATTTTGGTTGAAAAGAATGCTGTATGATCTCACCATTGAAGCTATCCAGCACGACTTGCCGACGACTGTGATTGGCCGCGCGGTGCGGCACTATGCACAGGTCGGCTCGACCAACGACCTGGCCCGCGAGCAGGCGCGCGCCGGCCACGCCGAAGGGCTAACGCTCGTGGCCGACGAGCAGACCAGCGGGCGTGGGCGTATGGGCCGCGGCTGGGCCGCCCCACCAGGCAGCAGCCTGCTGCTGTCGGTGCTGCTGCGCCCCTCCTGGCTGGCGCCGGCCGACTCATTTGCGCTGACGATGCTCGCCGGTGTCGCGCTCTGCGAAGCAATCGAGCAGGCGACACCGCTGCAGACCGCGCTTAAATGGCCGAATGACCTGCTGCTGCAGGTGTATACCACCACCGGGCCGGATCTACGCAAAGCCGCCGGCGTGCTGAGCGAAATCGAGTTGAGCGACGGCGCGATCGCCTGGGTGATCATGGGCATCGGCGTTAATGTCAACTGGGCGCCGCATGGCATAGTCGACGGGCAAGACCTTAGCGCGACGGCCACCAGTATTGGCACTGCGCTCGGGGCGCCAATCGAGCGCCTCACGCTGCTGCGCGCGCTGCTGTTGCGCCTCGATCAGCGCTATGCTGCCCTGCGCGTGGGCGATATGGCCGAGCTGTTCGCGGCATGGCGCACGCGATTGACCACACTGGGGCAGCCGGTGAATGTGCGCCTACCACAGGGTCAGCTCGCCGGCATCGCCGAAGATGTCGATCCCTCGGGCGCATTACGCGTGCGCGATGCGTCTGGCGTGCTTCACACCGTGTTGGCCGGCGATGTCGTTTGAAAGTCTCATTCCTTGACAACCCCGATCCCCCGTGCTATTCTACCCGCTACCAACGAGGGCCAATCGTTGCGCCCTAAACGCCCTAGCATTACGTCCGTATGACCCGGCTGATATCGCCGCTCTAGAACATGTCTCTATGGACTCGATCACCGCAACGGCAGCGCTCGGCGCCGATGTCGCTACCGACTCCTCCCGCTTACCCCGTCGCGCCGCTGCGCCACAGGTTCAGCCGCTACGCCCCGACTCCGAGTTCATGCGCAGCCCGGTGGCCAACGAGTTGGTGCAGCGCTTTAGCGCCTATCAACGCCATAGCCCCGAGCTCGAACGCGATATCGCAACAATCCGCTGCGCCTTTGCGATTGCCCACGAGGCCCATAAAGCCCAAAAACGCGCCTCGGGCGAGCCATACATCGATCATCCGGTCGCGGTCGCGCACCTGCTGCTCGATCTGCGGCTCGATGTCGCCTCGATCGCGGCCGCATTGCTGCACGACGTCGTGGAAGATACCTCGATCACCAAGGAGCAGGTCGAGCTCGCGTTCGGCCGCGAAGTCGCGCACCTGGTCGACGGCGTCACCAAGCTTTCGGCGCTTGAAGCACAGACCAAAGAAGAAGCGCAGGTCGGCACTTATCGCAAGATGTTCATCGCCATGGCCGACGACCCGCGCGTGGTGCTGGTGAAGCTGGCCGACCGCCTGCATAACATGCGCACGATCGGCGCGATGAAGACTGAGAGCCAGCAGCGCACCGCCCGCGAGACGCTCGACATCTATGCCCCGTTGGCGCACCGCCTCGGCATCTGGCAGATGAAGTGGGAGCTGGAAGATCGCTCGTTCGCACTCCTGCAGCCCGACAAATATCAGGAGATCAGCAAGCAACTGGCGCTCCGGCGCGACGCGCGCGAGAAGATCATCCAGCGCGTGATCAGCCGGCTTACCCAGGCGCTCGAAAAAGAAGGCATCACCGCCGATATCACCGGCCGGCCCAAGCATATCTACTCGATCTATCGTAAGATGGAGCGCAAAGGCGTCAGCCTTGATCAGATCTATGATCAACTGGCGGTGCGCGTGATTGTCAACACGGTCGGCGACTGCTACCAGGTGCTCGGGATCGCCCACGGGATGTGGCCGCCGGTGCCGGGCGAGTTCGACGACTATATTGCGATGCCCAAAGAGAGCATGTATAAGTCGTTGCACACGACCGTGCTCATTCCTGGCGGGCAGCCCTGCGAGATCCAGATCCGCACCCAGGAGATGCACGAGATCGCCGAGCATGGCATCGCCGCACACTGGCGCTACAAAGAGGGGTTCGGCCGCTCCGACGCGTCGTTCGAGGCCAAGCTGGCCTGGCTGCGCGGCCTGATCGAGTGGCGGCGCGAGCTGACCGATGCTGGCGAGTTCGTCGATTCGTTCAAGTCAGATGTGCTCGAGGAGCAGGTCTATGTCTTCACACCCAAAGGAAAGATTATCGATCTGCCGGTCGGCTCGACGCCGGTCGACTTCGCCTATCGTATTCACACCCAAGTCGGCCATAGCTGCGCTGGAGCGAAAGTGAACAATCGGATGGTCTCGCTCGACTACCAACTCCACAGCAGCGATATCGTGCAGGTGATGACCTCGAAGAACGCGCGCGGGCCGAGCCGCGATTGGCTGAATTTCGTCAAGACTTCGGGGGCGCGCAACCATATCCGGCGCTACTTCAAGCGCCTGCACCGCGACGAGAACGAGGCCGCCGGCCGCGATCTGCTGGAGAAGGAACTCAAGCGCCTGGGTATGAGCGTGCCGTTCGAGGAAATAGCCCAGCTCGCCGGCGTCAAGACGATCGAGGATCTGTTTGCCCAAATCGGCAGTGGCGACCTGACTGCCCGCACGATCGCGCAGAAGATCCTGTCTCACCGCGCCAAAGAGGCCGACGAGGCGCTGGCCGATATCCCACAGGTCACGCCGCAGCCCGAGCGCAAGACCGATGCCAAGGGCATCTCGGTGCGCGGCGTCGACGGCGTGCTGACCCGCCTGGCGAAATGCTGCCATCCCGTGGTCGGCGAGCCGATTGTCGGCTTTGTGACGCGGGGAAAGGGCATCACGGTTCATCGCACCGACTGCCGGCAGGTGATCAACGAGCGCGACCGCGCCCGGCTGGTCGAAGTCACCTGGGGCGAGGCCAGCCCCCAGCAGGGCCACCCGGTAGTCGTACGGATCGAGGCCTGGGATCGGGTCGGGCTGTGGCGCGATATCTCGGGCACGGTGGCCGACGCCGGCATCAACATCCAAGAAGTGCAGCAGGTGCCAACTCGCAAGCCTGATCGCGCTGTGCTGATGACGACCCTGCTCATCCAAAGCATCTCGCAGCTCTCGACCATCCTCGACAAGCTCAATCGCCTGCCCGACGTGATCGAGGCCCGCCGCGAACAGAGCGGCGGCCTGGCCGCCAGTGCGTAACCAAGAACAAAGAACCGGGTGCCCACACCGGGTACCCTCCGGGTGCGGGTGCCCGGCGAACAGAGAACAAAAACACTCTTCGCTATTTGTTCTCTGTTCTCTGTTCTTTGTTCTTTGTCGTCAGCGCCAGCCCGATCGCCTTGTACACCAGCTTGGCCGCCAGGAAGTCGCTGGCGTGCTGGCCGGGCAGCGGCGCCAGCTCGACGCAGTCGATCGCCGCGACATTGGCCGCGCGCGTCACCGTGCGAATAATATCGAGCCCCTGGTCCCACGAGAGGCCGTTCGGCTCGGGCGTGCCGGTCGCCCCGACCAGCGCCGGGTCGAATCCATCCAGGTCGATTGTCAGAAACACCGTTTTGCCACGCACCAGCTCGGCTAGTTGAGGCAGATGGCCGCCGGCGTGCACATCCTCGGCGAACCAGACCCGTAGGCGCTCCGGCTCGGCGCGGATCAGCTCGATCTCCTCGCGGCAGATCGAGCGGATGCCGAGCTGCGCAATCGTCATGCCCATGTCGAACACACGCCGAGCGATGCTCGCATGGCTGTAGGGGCTGCCCTCGTATTCGTCGCGCAGGTCGCTGTGCGCGTCGATCTGCACCATCACAAAGTCGCCGTGCAGCACCTGCACCGCGCGAGCCATCCCGGCCGAGATAGTATGCTCGCCGCCAAGGCCAACCAGCAGCTTTCCGCTGCGCAGTTGTTCCTCGGCACAGGCCGCAACCGCATCGACCATGCCCGCCGGCCCGCTGACCACGGGGGCCAGCGCCGGCAGCGTGTGGATGCCATAGGTCAGCGCTATTTCGTCGTCCAGCTCGCGGTCGTACAGCTCGACCTGTCGCGATGCCTCGAGGATCGCGCGCGGCCCCTCGCGGGTGCCCTGGCCGTAGCTGACGGTACCCTCATACGGGATCGGCAGAACCAGCGCGGCGCTGTGCTCATAACCACTATGCTCCTCGGCCAGGCCGAGGAAGTTCTGCGGCGGCAGCGTCTCGTATTTCAACATATCTGCTTCCTTCGTTCCGGTCTACCCGCTGTAGTATGCTCGGAGTCTGCATATCATACATATAAAGCCGCTTGCCGAACCAACATTCTGTGTTCCTGCAAAAACGATCTGCATCAGCAGAGGCATGCGCGCCGAACGTTCGGCTTGAGAGAGCATCATTTTACCATCCAAAGGCAACGCCCGGGCCGGCGTACTCTGCCGCTCGCCGCGTAGGCAAAAATGGCGATCGTAAAATCAAGTAGCGCCTCTCGCCTATTTGTGCTACCATGCATAATGAAAACCCACCCACCAGGAGGTTCACATGCAAGATGTACTCCCCGCAATTGAGCAGTGGCGCGCGCGCGGCGAGCAGATTGCGATCGCCACGGTCGTCAAGACGCTCGGCTCGGCGCCGCGCGGCGTCGGCGCGAAGATGGCGGTCACCGCCAGCGGCAGCATGGCCGGCTCGGTCAGCGGCGGCTGCATCGAGGGCGCGGTGTTCGACGCCTGCCAGCAGGCGATCAGCACCGGCCAGGCCAAGCTACTGCACTTTGGCGTCGCCGACGACGATGCCTGGGACGTCGGCCTGGCCTGCGGCGGCGTGATCGATGTGTTCGTCGAGCCGCTCAGCTGGTAGGGCGTTGCCATGCGCTAGACACAGTCTGCAATCTGCAAGCTGCAATTGCACCGGGCGGAGCCGCGATGATCCACTTGCGAACGATCGGCATGCCAGCGATCGACGACCACGAGGCCCGGCAATTTCCATTTAGTGTGCCGGCGATTCGGTCGTTGGCGGGAACGCAGATCGAGCTTTCCACGCCGGTCACATTCTTCGTCGGCGAGAATGGTTCGGGCAAATCGACGTTGCTCGAAGCGTTGGCCTGCGCCGCCGGCTCGATCACCGTCGGCAGCGAGAGCGCAACAAGCGACCGCACACTGGCGCCCGTGCGTGGCCTCGCCCACAAGATCAAGCTCTCGTGGAGCGGGCGGAAACACGCCGGTTTCTTTATGCGTTCCGAAGACTTTTTTGGCTACGTCAAGTGGTTGCGGCATACCCGCGAGGAATTCGAGCGTGACCTCGCGGCGATCGACGAGGAGTATAAGGACCGCTCAGAAAAAGCACGCGGCCTGGCCAGAATGCCTATCCTACGCGAATTGCATGATATGCAGCAGCGCTATGGCGCAGATCTCGACGCTAACTCGCATGGCGAAAGTTATTTCCGGCTCTTCAGGTCGCGCTTCGTACCAAGTGGCCTGTATCTACTCGACGAGCCGGAAGCGCCGCTCTCGCCGATGCGCCAGATTGGGCTTATGGCTATGCTGAAGATGATGGTTGAAGAACACAATGCGCAGTTTATCATTGCCACACATTCGCCGATTCTGATGGCTTTTTCCGATGCGCTGATCTACAGCTTCGATGCCAATACTATTCGCCCGGTCGCATATCATGAACTCGAGCACGTCGTCACCACCAAGTCGTTTCTTGAGAATCCACAGCGCTATTTGAGGCATCTATGACGATCTACGAGACACTGACCGCCGCCATCGCCGCCGAGCAGCCGGTCGCAGTCGCCACAATCGTCGGCGGCGCGGGCAGCATCGGCGCGAAGCTGCTGGTCCGCCCAGGCGGCGAGCCGATCGGCTCGCTGGGCTGGGATCTGCCCGAGCAGGAGATCGTGCGCCAGATGCTGGCGATGCTGGCGCGCGCTGAGAGCGGCATTCAATCCTTTGCCAGCGCCGCCGGCGAGGTCGAAGTCTTTATCGAGACCTACCCGCCCCCGCCGACGATGTATATCGTCGGCGCGGTGCATATCGCCATCCCGCTGGTCACATTCGCCAAGACACTGGGCTTCCGCACAGTGGTAGTGGATGCACGCGGCGCCTTTGCCACACCCGAGCGTTTCGCCCATGCCGACGAGCTGATCATGGAATGGCCCGACGAGGCGCTGCAGGGCAAGCTGAACAGCAATAGCTTTGTCGTGCTGCTGACCCACGATCCCAAGCTCGACGATCCGGCGCTCAAGGTCGCGCTGCCCAGCGCGGCGCGCTATGTCGGCGCGCTCGGTAGCCCCAACACTCATGCCAAGCGGCTGGCTCGTCTGCGCGAGGAAGGTATGCCTGAGGATCAACTCGCGCGCCTCCATGCGCCGATCGGCCTCAAGATCGGCGGCAGCACGCCTGAGGAGATTGCCGTGAGCATCATCGCCGAGATCGTAGCCGCCAAGCATGGGTTGACGGGGGAAAACTAGCAGCACGATACGGATTAATGCACGGTTACACGGATTTATTGTGAGCTACTACGGTATGCCGTAACTTTATGTACAGATGTGCGGTTCCAATCGGAAAGACGAGGTGCATCTGGTATCTACTCCAGCCTACATCAGAAATATCTGGGACAGGTCATCACATACTTGAATCACACGGAATTACCAATTGGCCTTTTGATCAATTTTGGTGAGCGTAGCCTGCGCCCGCGCCGCGTTTTCCTTCCCCGCAGGCCGCAGAATTCCGCCTGAACTATCAATGGATGTTCGTGCCTGACTCACTCAAACCGCAACGTAACTAACTTGCCATTAGCTCATCAATTCAGGAATCTATTGGTCGTTATAGGTGTATCTGTGCCCACAATCCATGCGAGTAATCCATGTATCTGTGCCCACAATCCATGCGAGTAATCCGTGTATCCCTGGCCTAATCCGTGCCAAAAATCCGTGTCCGCCCTGATTCTCGCCGCTGGCGCCGCCGCACGCATGGGCCGCCCGAAGCAGCTGCTCGACTGGGATGGCCGGCCGCTTGTGCGCGTCGCCGCCGAGACCGCGCTGGCAGCGCATCTCAGCCCGGTGCTGGTGGTTGTCGGCAGTGCGCAGGCCGAGGTTGCGGCGGCGCTCGCCGATCTGCCGCTGCAGGTCGTGTCGAATCCTGATTACGCCGCCGGCCAGAGCAGCTCGCTGCGCGTCGGCATCGCCGCACTGCCGCCCGAGGTTCAGGCGGTGGTTGTGCTGCTCGGCGACCAGCCGTTCGTCACTGGCGCAATCGTCCAGCGGTTGGTCGCAGAATGGAGCGCCAGCGGATCGCCGATCGTCGCGCCGGTCTACGCCGGGCAGCGCGGCAACCCGGTACTGTTCGACTGCGCAGTCTTTCCAGAGCTGTTGGCCATCCATGGCGACCAGGGGGGGCGCGCGGTGCTCGCCGCCAACCCAGAGCGCATCCGATCGATTCTGTTCGACGACCCGCGCCCGCTCGCCGACATCGACACACCGGACGATTATGAACGGCTTAGAAAACAGGCGTCAGGAGTCAGGAGTCAGAATAGCTTCTGACTCCTGACTCCTGACGCCTGACTCCTGATTATGTATCAGACAACGCTGCCACCCGAACAGGCGCTCGGCCACATCTTGCGCCACAATCTGGCCGATACCCACGGTCGTAAGGCCTTCTCCAAAGGCCATCGCATCGCCGCGCCCGATCTACCCAAGCTGCGCGCGCTTGGGGTCGAGCTGGTGCGCGTGGCCGTGCTAGAGCCGGGCGACGTTCATGAGGACGCGGCGGCGCGCCGGCTTGCCGCGGCGGTGTGTGGCGCAGGAGTCGCCGCAAGCGCGCCGGCGGCCAGCCGCGTGAATCTGCTGGCCGAGGTCGACGGCGTGGTGGCGATCGATGTCGAGCGGCTGCTGCAGATCAACCAGATCGACGGGCTGACCGTGGCGACATTGCCCAGCCACGCGTTAGTGAGGGCCCGCAGGCGCGTCGCGACGATCAAGATCATTCCGTTTGCCGTGCCGGAAGCGTCGCTCAGTCAGGCCGAAATGATTGGGCGATCCGGCAGCCCGATCGTGGCGTTGCATCCATTGCGCGCGCTGCCAGTGTGCGTGGTGCTGGTGGGTAGCCTGGCGGCGCAGGAGCGAATCGAGCACGGCGTCTTGCCGGCGATCACCGCGCGCGTCGTCGAGCTCGGCTCGTCCGTCCACGCGATACGCTATGTCCCGCCCGACGAGCCAGCGATTGCGGCGGCGATTACCGAGCTGCGCGGCGCCGCCGCGCTGCTGATCGTGGCCGGCGAGACCTCGATCATGGATCGCGACGACGTGACGCCGCAGGGTATCCGCCTCGCCGGCGGCCAGATCGAGCACTATGGCGCGCCAGTCGAGCCTGGCAACCTGTTGCTGCTAGCCTACCTCGACAGGCCAGGCCAGCTACTGCCGGTACTCGGGGCGCCCGGCTGCGTGCGATCGCGCGATGTGAACATTGTCGACCTGCTGCTGCCGCGCCTGTTGGCGGGCGAACACATCGTCAAGCACGACATCGTCGCGCTGGGCCATGGCGGGCTGCTTAGTTAACCACCATTTGTGAAAGAGCCGTAAGAACCACCAAGACGCCAAGACGCCAAGACGCCAAGACTTTATGATCTTGGTGTCTTGGCGTCTTGATGCTTAATACGAGTTCGGAAGTGCTCTAACCCTCGATGCTGATTTCGACGCCCGAGCGCGTAAGCCACATGCGCTGGCGGTCGCGCTGGCCAGTTGGTCCCTCGTCGCGCAGGCTGACGCGGAAGGCGCGCTGCTGCTGCGCATCGACATTGAATGTCTCAAGAATACCGGGCGAACCAGCAAAGATCGGCTGGCGCTGGTCGTTCAACACGCGCACGATGATCTTTAGGTATAGTGGCCGCCCCGAGCGATTACGAATATGTCCTTGCACATATGGCAATCCCAGCGCATTCTGGCTAACGAACTGCAACGGCCCAACTTCGACTTTGCCGCGTAACGACCACGGCAGCCGTATTTTGTTCGCTTGGACCAACTCCGACAGTGCCATTGGCCCTCTCCTTTACGAATGCCCTACATGAGTGCATGAACCAACTCTCGTGCTATCTCAATCATAGCCTAGACGCGTGGCTGGCTCAACTGAACCATGGTCCTATCTCCATATGGCATAGGTGGCTGGCGCAGCAGCGGACAGATGGCAACGGCCCCGTTTTGCAGCGAATATGCTATACTACCGGGCAAGCAATCATTGCCCTTCACGAGGAGATAGGTTATGCCTTCAGTCCGGGTCCCGACCATTGTCGAACGAACGCCGCGCGGCGAACGCGCTTGGGACCTTTTCTCGCGCCTGCTGCAAGAGCGCGTGATTATGCTCGGAAGCCCAATTGACGATGAAGTAGCTATTTCGATCGTCGCGCAATTGCTGTTCCTTCAGCATACCGACCCAGAGCGTGATATATGGTTCTATATCAACAGTCCTGGCGGTAGTGTCACCGATGGGCTGGCAATCTACGACACCATGCAGCTGATCGCACCCGATGTCAACACCGTCTGCCTCGGCATGGCCGGCAGTATGTCCACGCTGCTGTTGGTCGGCGGCGCTCAAGGGAAGCGTTACGCGCTACCCAACTCTACCATTCATTTCCATCCGGCTTCAGCTGGAATGGAAGGCTCCGCGCCGGATATCGAGCGCGCAGTGCGCGAGCTGTTGCGCCTCCAGCGCCTTGGCAGCGAGCTCATTGGCAAGGGCACCGGCAAGAGTGCCGACCAGATCGAGCAGGACTTCAGTCGCGACCGCTTTCTTACGGCGGTGCAAGCCAAGGAGTATGGCTTCATCGATCAGATCCTCGAGCAGTCGGCGAGCTAGGTGATAGCCAAAACCACTTGCGTTCTTTGACCAAGGACGAAGGACGAAACACGTTTTCGTCCTTCGTCCTTTGTCTTTCATCAGCCAGAAATCCGTCAACGCGTTGGCGACTGATTGAGGCTGCCGATGCCCTTTTGCTCGTGCGATGGTCCAGCCATTGCCTGCAAGAACCATATGGCGACCGCCTGTTGAATATCGGGCCGTAGAAACAGCGTGAGGTGGCTGGCGCCCGGCACCAGCCGAAACGCCGCGCCAGGGGGCAGCGCGTCGCGCACCTGCAGTGCCTGCGCCGGCTTGACGATCGCATCGCTGCCGCCATGCAGCGCCAGCAACGGCACGCTGATCCGCGGCAAGCTGCCGAGTAGGTCCAGCGCATCGATCAAGTCCCAGGTGCTGATCGCCGCCCGAATCGGTGTGGTGGACCAGGTTCGGGCAATGTGATACGCGGTGCAATCCTGAAAGATCGTGAGCGTGTGTGGTCGTAGCAGCGCTTGGCCCTCCCGCCACTTATCGGCGCGTGTGAACTGCAGCCGCGGTGGCGCTTCCATCAGCACCAGCGCATCGACTGGCGTGCCGTCGGCGATGGCCCGCGCGGCCACACAGCCGCCCAGGCTTACCCCAAGTACACCGACGCGCACATAGCGCTCGCGCAGCCAGCCAACCGCCGCCGTCACATCCTCGGTGATCTGCGGAAAGCGTTGCGTGCGCGGATTGTCGCCATGCCCGTCGAGATCGACCAGCAGCGTCGCGATACCGCGCGCCAGCAGCGCGTCGACCATCCACCAGGTGTACGCGGTCTTGTGGTCACCCGATCCATGCAGCAGGCACACCGCCATGGCCGCGCCGGCCTGGGGTACAATCTCGATCGCCGGCAGGTGGCCTTCCGACATCGCAATATGCACATCGGTCACAACGCGGTCGCTATGTGGCCCCGGCTGCAGGCGCAGCAGCGGGTCGAGCGCGTGGTTGCGCACGCTTGCGGCGGCCACCTGTATCGCTAATGCCACCGGCGCGGCCAGAATAAGTCTTAGTGCCCGGAGCGCCCGCCCACCCGACAGACCGGCCAGCGCTAAAACTGGCAGCGGCGCGGCCAGCATAGCGCCGCGCCGGCCGCCCAGCCACGACAGGCCACGCCAGCCGCGCCAGCCGGCCAGCAGTTCGAATATGCCCATCCAGAAGATTATTGCACGCAGAAAGCTATTTCCCATCGTCGGCCTGTAAATAGATCAGCGGTCGAATTGCACTCGGAAAAGGTATCGATTGGCCGGCCGGCGCGCCAGCCGCGCGCGCCAGCATGACCTGTTGCTTAGCCAACTCACCCTTCCAGGCTATTTGTCCGGATCCAGCATTCAGTGTATTATAGCGCCCAATCCTAATAAGCACATGGAGGAAGAAAAGTATGGGCCTGCTCGACGGCAAAAAAGGCCTGATCATGGGCGTAGCGAACGACCACTCGATCGCCTGGGGGATCGCCCAGGCACTGCATGCCGAGGGCGCTGATCTTGGCTTTACCTATGTCGGTGAAGCGCTGGAGCGGCGGGTGCGACCGCTGGCCGAGAGCCTTGGTTCAAGCCTGATCGAGCCCTGCGACGTGCAGAGCGATGAAGCAATCGATATGCTCATGAGCCGCGTGCGCCAGGTCTATGGATCGCTCGACATCCTCATTCACGCGATCGGCTTCGCCAACAAAGAAGAACTCAGCGGGCCGTATTTGAACACCACGCGCGCTGGGTTCCGCCTGGCGCTCGACGTAAGCGCCTACTCGTTGACCGCGGTGGTCAAGGCCGCCCAAGATCTGCTCGCTTCCAGCGCGTCGATCATCACGCTTACGTACCATGGATCGCAGCAGGTCGCTCAAAACTACAATGTGATGGGCGTGGCCAAGGCCGCATTGGAGGCCAGCGTGCGCTACTTGGCAAACGATCTGGGGCCACGCGGCATCCGTGTCAATGCGATCAGCGCCGGCCCGATCCGCACGCTGGCGGCCAGCGGAATCGCCGGATTCCGCACGATGCACAAGCAGTTCGCCAGCGTCGCGCCGCTACGCCGCAACATTACGATTGAAGATGTCGGCAAGACTGCACTATGGCTATGCAGCGATTGGTCGAGCGGCGTCACAAGCGAGACGATCTATGTCGACGCTGGTTTCCATAATATCGCGGTGACTCTACCAGAATAAAGAGCAAAGAATAAAGAACAAAGAACAAGCGTAAGCCGTCTTGTTCTTTGTTTTTTGTTCTCGGTTAGGAGCGGCGTTTGCGCAGCGTCCGCGTCACAAGCGGCGCTAGTGCTTTGAGGGGTTGAGTGCTGGGCTTCGGCTCCGATGGCGGTTCTCGTAGATCTGGCAATGTGAGATCAGACGCGTCGACAAGCTTGCGATACAGGAAGCGCAGCAGCAGCCGCACGACCGCGACAACCGGAATGCCAACCAGCAGGCCGAACGGGCCGCCGATTGCTCCGCCCGCCAGAATCGCGAACAGCACCAACACCGGGTGGAGATGAACGGCATGGCCGACGACCTGTGGGATGATGAAGTTATCTTCGGCCATGCGTAAAACAAAATAAGAAGTGCCGACAACCACCGCCAACAGCGTGTGACTCCAACCAAACGGTGTCGTCGGCTGCAGCAGCGACACCGACACCGCAATGCCAGCCGCCGACCATGGACCGATCAATGGGATAATTTCCAACATGCCGCTCGCGATGGCGATGACAAGCGCATAGCGAATGCCCAAGATCGAAAGCACGATGTATGTCAGCACCGACATGATTGGAATGAGCAGCAGCGTGCCGCGGATATAACCGGTCAGTGTCGCATCGACCTGCCGGCCCAGATCACGAATCTCGGCGCGATACGGTGCCGGCACCAGGTGATATATCCAATTCGTAATCTGCTCGGCCTGCAGGAGCAGGTAAAATGTCGCAATCAGATACGTTACAAACAGCAGCACGCGCTCCAACGCGGTCACAACCAGATCCGGTACTCGCGACGGCAGGCTGTTCGAAAGCTCGGTGAGGAAGCTCGCAAGTGGCCTCTCGAGCGCAAACAGATCGATCGTTATTCCGCCAAGATCGATATACTGATTTGTCGCGATCCAAAGCTCAATTTGATCTCGCATTCTCGGGATCTGCGCGACCAAGCCCCGGTATTGGGAGCCGACCATCGGCCCGAGCGAACGGACGAGCGCGTAGACCAGCGCTCCCAGCAGAATATACAGTACAATAATCCAAAATGCGCGCCCAATGCCTGTGCGGCGATGCAGCCAGCCAATCAGCGGATTGAACAGATATGCAGTAATGGCTGCGCCGACGAACGGTCCCATCACTGGCTTGGCAGCCCAGATCAACAGGATGCCAAGGGCGACAATAATCGTGATCGTAGCAAACTTAGCCGCCGGCGTCAGCCGAATAGGTTTGGGCTCGACACTCACGCTCCACCTCTAAGAGGAATAACACAACGCCACCGGATACTACCGGATGGCGCTGCAATGGTAGCACGCTCTCGCATAGATATTGTACCTGATCCTAGGCACAAAGAGAAGAGCAATGCCATGCCGAATCGATGGCATTTGAGTCAGCGTCGCATCGGCGACAGCTGAACATTTATTCAGGTCGTGCGGCGAAGTGGAATGTCGGCCTTGATATGGTCGTTTGCCTCGCCACGCAGCAGCGAGACTTCGATCTCTCCTGGCTCGACCGCCGGCACGTATTTCGCGATCACAGCGGATAGCTCGGCCTTGAGCTGCTCGAGCATATCCGGCGTCAGCTTGACGCGATCGTGGACGAGTACCGTCAACAGGCGCTCGCGCGCGACGTCGGAGCTGCGTTCGCGCTTGCCGCCAAACAGCGAGTTAATAAATCCCACTCACGTCTCCTTTGTAGGACGAACGCCAACTTCTAGAAGTTGCGAATTATGAGTTTTGAGTTATGAATAAAATAATGGTACGTGGAACTCAAAACCCAAAACTCATAACTGAATCTAGTGTTCGCTACCGCGTGGCCGGCGGCCAAACATGCCGAAGAAACGATCCAGAACGCCCGGCTGTTCGTCCAGGAGCATGAACGGCACCTGCTCGCCTTTGATGCGCCGCGCGATATCGTTGAAGGCGCGGCCAGCCAGCGACGCGCGATCGAGCACCGCTACCTCGCCGCGGTTGGTTGCGGTTACAATTGTTTCATCGTCTGGCACCACGCCAATCAGATCGATCGCCAAGATTTGCAGCACATCTTCGACGCTCATCATCTCGCCGCGGTTGACCATGCGCGGCTTGAGCCGATTCAGGATCAGGCGCGGGTGGCCTTTCTCGAAGGCCTCGACCAGGCCGATGATCCGATCGGCGTCGCGCACGGCCGAGACCTCCGGCGTCGTGACGATCAGCACTTCCTCGGCGCCGGCAATCGCGTTGCGAAAGCCTGCCTCGATACCGGCCGGGCTGTCGAAGATCACATAGTCGAATTCGGCGCGCAGCTGATTGGCCAGCGCAATCATATCGTCGGGCGAGACTGCGTCCTTATCGCGCGTCTGCGCCGCCGGCAGCAGGCACAGATCGGGGAGGCGTTTGTCTTTAATCAGCGCCTGGCGTAGCCGGCAGCGCCCTTCCACCACGTCGACCAGATCGTAGACGATCCGATTCTCGAGGCCCATCACAACATCCAAGTTGCGCAGGCCAATATCGGCATCCACGACCGCGACCTTCGCGCCTTGGATCGCCAGCGCAGTACCCAGGTTGGCGGTCGTCGTGGTTTTACCGACGCCACCCTTGCCCGAAGTAATCGTAATGATGCGCGACATAGTTCCCCCTCGGAATTGCAAATTGTAGCAGAGCTGTCATTTACAATTTGCAATGGTTATCGACGATAGGCGTCCCACGCCTCGACGTTGATTTGATCATTTTCGACAAACGCTACCTCGGCGAATGTGTTCGCGCCGCCCTCCGGCGAGCGGGCGATCAGATCGGCGATTCGCAGCTGCGTCGGCGCAAGCTCCAGCGCGCCAATGATTGCGCTGCGATCGCCGAGCGCGCCGGCATGCACCGTGCCGCGCAGGCGCCCCCAAACGATCACATTGCCGCCGGCGATAATCTCGGCGCCAGCGTTCACGTCGCCAAGCACAGTCACATGGCCATGGTGGCGCACGACCTGGCCAGAGCGAATCGTTCGCAAGATGAACCCAGCATCGCCGCGCTCCTCGGCCTCGGGCGAGCGCGTCAGCGGCCGCGCGGCGAGGCCGGCCGCCCGCGCGGCATTGCGGCTCTCGCGCGCCGTCGAGGCCAGCGACTCGGGGCGCACGCCATGCTGCTTCATCAGCGACAAGAGCGTCGTAAGCTGATCTTCCGAGAGCGCTCGCTCGCCAATATCGACAATAATCTGAGCGCCATGAAAGAAGTTCGCTCCCTGGCCAAACTGCCCACGGAGCGCTTCTAAAACAGCAGGCCAATCGGCGACTTCGTCAAGCTGGAGTCGCAGCCCATCTTTGCTGCCCTTAATCGCGATCAAGTTCGACATGGCCTTCTTCGTCGCACACATGTTGTGATCGGTTATCTTTCATCATATCATATGTTGTCAAGGGTTTCGCTAATCTACTATAAAGCATGTTTCTTTGTAATGAGGATTCATTCATGGAAAGACATGCATTCACTCATTGGCCAACCGCAACTGCTGGAGCGGTGGTCGGGATCGGGGCGTTCGCGGCTGGTTCGACGCGCGGCGGCAGCGGCGGGAGATCGGCCTGGCAGCCACGCGGCAGCGGGTTCGGCGGCACGACATTGAAATACGCCTGCATAATCTGCGTCACGGCCGGCACCGCGATCGTCGCCGAGCCATCGCCTAGGTCGCCCGAACCCTCGACCAGCGCAAGTACCTCGATCTGTGGCTTGTCGTAGGGTGCGAAGCCGACAAACCACGAATGGCTCTGGCGTACCGACGGCCGTGGCTTACCATTCAGCGGCGGAATCTCAATCGACGGCCCATACTCGGCCGTGCCGGTTTTACCGGCGATCTGCAGGCCCGAGCACTGATCGCGTGCGGCGACATTCACGCCCTCGGTGACCGACCGGCGCATGCCTTGATGGACGATATCGAAGTAGTGCGGATCGAACGGGATCTGGCGAACAACCTCGGGCTGAATTTCCCGCACCACTTTTCCAGCCGGGTCGGTGATTGCCTTGACAATCTGCGGGCGGTACAGCAAGCCGCCATTTGCCACCGCCACCCCACCGCTGATCAGCTGCAAGGGTGTAACCTCAAGATCGCCCTGGCCGATCGCCGCATTATAAAGATCGCCGGTGGTCCAGGCTTCGAGCTTGACCTTCTGCTTCCAGGCTCGTGTTGGTACCCGCCCCGGTTGCTCGCCCGATAGCTTGATGCCGGTCTTTTCACCCAAACCAAACAAAGCCAATCCTTCGGCAAAATTCTTATCGCCTAATCCGGTAGGGATGTTCTTTTGGTCATCCTTCAGGTTGACAACCTGATCTTTGTTTCCGCCGACAACCGACATAAAGAAGATGTTCGAAGAGCGCATCAGCGCATCGGACACAGTAAGATCGCCATAGGCGCGCGAGCCGGCATTACGGTATGTGTTCGTCACACCAGGCGCAAAGCGGTTCTCGACCACCAGCGTGCCGGCGTCGTGCACCTTGGTATCGGGCGTAATCACACCTTTCTGCAGCGCTACTAAGGCGTCGAACTGCTTGAGAGTCGAGCCGGGCGGGAATTGCAGCTGGATCGCGCGATTGAGCAATGGGGTGAGACGGCGAGTCTCCGGGTCTGTTGCCGAGAGCAATGCTTGCAGCATGTCGGTACGCTTGGGATCGCCCCACAGATTATTGTCGTACGCTGGCCAACTCGCCATCGCCAAGATCCGCCCGGTGTTGACTTCCATAACAATCGCCACGCCCGATCGTATCGGCTTGTAGTCGCGCTTGAACGCGAATGGGCCGTTCATGCTCAGCCGGCGCTGTTCGCTAATATCGATCCAGTTGCGCAAAATCTGTTCGACCTGGCGCTGGAACGCTACGTCGACAGTGAGAATCAGGTTGTTGCCATCACGGGCCGGCTGCACCACCTCGGGCGCGCGCACTGGCCGCCCGGCGGCGTCGACAAGCAGACTCTCCCAGCCAAGTTGTCCGCGCAGTTCGTCCTCATAGCTCGCCTCCAGGCCATCCTTGCCGATTCGATCCTGGTCTTTAAGGTATCGCGGAATGCCCAGTTGGTCGGGCTGGATCTTCTTCGTGATGAAGCCACAGTCCTCGACATGACCGATCGACTCGAGCAGGCTACCAACCCACGAGCGCGCCGAATTCTGACGCGTCAACTCGCATACATTGATATCGCCACTATAGCCGATCAGATGCGACAGCGACTGAATCTCGCTGCTCAGCGGGTAGCGCCGCCGGTAATCTTGATCGACCACGACACCCGGCAGACTCGGCGCGTTTTCCCGCAGCACCAGCGCCACTTCACGCGGAATATCCTGTTTAACAGTCAGTGTCTGGTAGCCGGGGATATTCGCATGATCGACTTTCGTGGCAAACGGGTTGATCAGACGCAGCGTCGCGGTATAGGCTTCGCTAAGCCTGAGCGCGTTGAGCGCCCGCCGCGGCGGCACGGTCAGCTGTAGCCAGTTGCTGGAAGGCGGGCGCGCCATTTGCCCGAGCGCCGGCGCGCCCAGCAGCCGGCTGATATCATTGCGCAACGCCTGATTCTGATCGAGAATCGCCGCCGGCGATATCACCAGCGTGCTGGTGGTTGAGATAACCGCCCCGGACTCGAGCGAGACCACGCTCAGCTCGCGCTTCGGCTCATCCTTGGGCGCCAGAGCCGCCTCGGGAACACTAAAATCGACGACTGGATGATAGCGCTCGACCAGCGCCGCCGCGCCGTTGCGCTGATCCGCCGTCAGCCTGAGCGTCGCCGGCGGCTGGATCTCGATGCGCTGAGCGGCAGCGACTGCCGGCGCACCCAGCCCTTGCATCAGGTCGTTGCGCAGCACCGCATCTTGATCGAGCATCAATGCCGGCGAGATCGTGAGCGTGTTGGAGATGCCCAACAGCTGACTCAAGCGCGCGAACACTTCGTTGCGCTGGTGCGCTTCGGTTTGGCGATCGGGCAGATCGGCCGGGCGGATGGAGACGATATACATCGGCACACTCTCGGCCAGCAGCGTCGTGCCGTCAGCAGCGAAGATTTCGCCGCGCGTTGGCCGCACCGGCAGAAAGCGCGTCGTGCGATTGCGGGTCGAGTCGCGATAGCGATCAGCTTCGTCGGGGACAAGCTGGAGCTGATACAGACGCCCCACGAGCGTGACAAGCACCACCAGCGCGAGTAGTTTTGGAACAATGAGACGGTTCATGGAATTGTAAATTGTAAATTGTAAATTGCCGCTTGCGTTATCTCATAATTTGCAATTTGCAATTTACAATTAGTAGACGTCGATCGGTACCTCGCCGCGCCTTCGGCCCTCGACCAAGCGCATGATTAGAAACAACGGCAAAGCCGGGATCAAGATCACCAGCGTGGCGGGTAGGGCCACGACTAGCGAATACATGCGCGGGCCAATCGGCGCGACCAACAGCGATGTAATCAGCGCCAGTACCGCGTGATAGGCCAGCGAGCCGAGCACCACGCCCAACAGCGGCAGCAGCCAGTTTCCGCGGCTCAGCCGCCCCAGCACCAACGCGGCCAGTAACACCCCGGCCAGCAGCGCCAATGAATGCGAGCCAAGCGCGCTATCCGAACACAGATCGAGGGCTAGACCGGCGTAAAACGCCCAGCGCGCGCCGCTGACCGGGCCGGCAATCAACGCCCGACAAATAACCAGCAGCAGCAGCGCATTTGGCGGCGCACCCAACAGCCGCGGCAGCAGCGTCGTCTGCGCGAGTGCACACGCGAGCAGTACCAGCGCCAGCCAGAGTTCGCGGGCGATCCGCTCTTCTATTCGTCTGGGCTGACGAGCACCCATGCGTGATTCACCCGGTCGGGGTCGACAAACGGCCGGACATCGGCGAGCAAGTTGTGGCCATCCACCTCAATCTGCTCGACCGTGCCGATCGGAATATCCTTCAGAATCGCGGCGCGCGGTAACTCAGTATCAAGCTGCGCGGTCAGGCCGGCGGTAAACACGACATCATTCTGCGCCAATGGCTGGGTGCGCTCAACCTGCTCCAGCTTCAGCCGCGAGCCAACCTGCCACTGCCCTTGCACCACACCGGTAGTGAGGTCACTGCCGTGATACACTTGCGCGCTGATCGAGCTGCTGAAATCGGTGATCAGCAGAACACTCGCGCTACGTGGGCCAACATTTTCCACCACGCCGATCAGCGCCGGCGGGCTACTGCCTTCTTGACCGATGACTGCCATACCAGGCTTCACGCCCTGCTCGCCGCCGACGCTCAGGATAATCACGCGCCGGCCACCGTCGGGCGTGCGCGCGCTGACATCGGCGCCCAGCAACTGCCAGGGCCGCGCCTTTTCGATGCGCAGTTGCGTCTGCAGGCGCTCGAGCTGCAGCTTCAGTTCCTGGATCTGGATATTATCGGCCGTCAGGCGGCTATTCTCTTGCTCGAGTGTGTGCACGCGATCGCGCAGTTGCTGGACCTCGCTGAGGCTTTGGCCAACGCCGGTGATGCCATCGCCGGCTTGGCGCAGCACGTCCAAGATCGGGCTGAGCAGCGTCTGAATCTGAGCGCGCGTCGAACCAAGCATGCCGCCCTGATCGAGCACCAGCAGCAGCAGGGCCACCACCAGCAATGCGACCACCAGCGTCAACGAGCGGTAGGGCGTCGGGCGGGGGAGTTTGATCGGGCGGTTGCGAACAGAATCACGCATGTGAGATTGCAAATTGCAAATTGCACATTGTAAATTGCACTATCGTCCAATCTGCAATCTGCAATTTACAATGTACAATGGCTTAGTAGCGGACGCGCCGGGTGCGCTGCGTGCTGTTTAATATGTCGCGATAAATCGGATTATGAAACTCTTCGACCATCTTGCCGGCACCGCGGGCGACACACGACAGCGGATCTTCGGCGATATGCACCGGCATCTTGGTCTCGGCGGCAATGCGCCGGTTGAGTCCAAGCAACAGCGCCCCACCGCCGGCCAGCATAATGCCATGCTCCATAATGTCCGCCACGAGCTCGGGCGGCGTCTCTTCCAGCGCGGCGCGCACCTCTGAGACAATCGTATTGACTGGCCCGGAAATGCCTTCGCGCAGCTCGACGCTGGAGACCTCTACCGCCTTCGGCAGGCCGGTCAGCAGATCGCGACCGCGCAGCACGACTTTAATCTCTTCCTCAAGTGGGTAGGCGCTGCCGGCTGCAATCTTGACCTTCTCGGCCATGCGCTCGCCAATCAGCAGATTGTACTCGCGCCGGGCAAACGCGACGATCGCCTCATCGATCTCATCGCCAGCGGTGCGGATCGATTTGTTGATCACCAAACCACCCAGCGAGATCACGGCGACCTCGGTGGTTCCGCCGCCGATGTCGACGATCATCGAGCCCATTGGCTCGTCGACGGGCAGGCCAGCGCCGATCGCCGCCGCCATTGGCTCCTCGACGACATAGGCATCGCGGGCATTGGCGTTGAGTGCCGCGTCACGGGCCGCGCGCATCTCGACCTGAGTCACACCTGAAGGCACGCCGACCACCACACGCGGCCGCGGCGAGATCACGCCAAACGAGCGCTCATGCGCCTTGCCGATGAAATGCTTGATCATCTTCTCGACCACGTCGAAGTCGGCAATCACGCCATCTTTCAGCGGGCGCACCGCAATAATATTCGCGGGCGTCTTGCCGACCATCGCCTTGGCCTCGGCGCCAACCGCCTTGACTTCCTTGGTCTTCTTATCGATCGCGACCACCGAGGGCTCGCTAATCACAATACCTTTGCCGCGCACATGGACCAGTGTGTTGGCGGTGCCAAGGTCGATACCGAGATCGCGGCTAAAAGCTCCAAACAGCGAGTTCAGCGGATTAATCGCCACAGTTGCATCCTTCAGGCATGATCGTTTCGGCGATCCGGCCAATGTCTTGAGTTGATTTGTAAAGCGAATTCCGCGCTATTATACCATAGGTTAGAGCCAGGCAATCCTGACAACTGGATGACAACGCGCTATCTTCGCCTGCTCTCGCTTCTAAAACGCAATTGTTTTAGATTGCCGCAGCAACGCGCATGCTGCTATACTGAATGACAGGAATTACGCGGTGGACGCGAACATTGGACCACCACGAATTAATAATCTCTCGTATCGAACGTTTTTTCGTTCGCAGAACGAAAAAACGTTCGATACGAGAAAGAAAAAATCCGTGTTTTGCGAGTGACCGCGTAAGTTCTGTGAATAAAAGCGTAGGCCCTCCGCAGGAGTAACGATGATCGACGCAACCCAACTAGATAAAACCTTTGGCGCATTCAAAGCCGTCCGCGATATCTCGCTCCACGTGGCCGAGGGCGAGGTCGTAGCACTGCTCGGGCCAAACGGCGCCGGCAAGACGACCACCGTGCGCATGCTCGGCGCAATCTTAAAGCCGACCAGCGGAACCGCGCGCATCGCCGGCTACGATGTGGTCGATCAGGCCCGCCAGGTGCGCCACATCGTCGGGCTGCTCACTGAGTTCCCCGGCCTATATCACCGCATGCGCTCGCTTGAATATCTGGCGTTCTTCGGAGCGCTCCAGGGCATGAGCGTGGCCAGCTGCCAGCGGCGCAGCGTTCAACTGCTCCAGCAGTTTGGGTTATGGGAGACGCGCGATAAACGACTCGACAGCTACTCCAAGGGCATGAAGCAGAAGATCGCGCTGATCCGCGCGCTGATTCACGACCCGCCGGTGCTGTTCCTCGACGAGCCAACCACGGCGATGGACCCACATAGCGCGCGCACCGTGCGTGATGCGCTCGCCGAGCTGCGCGCCGCGCGCCGCACGATTCTGCTCACCACTCACAACCTTGTCGAGGCCGAAACGCTGGCCGACCGGATCGTCGTGATCCACGGCGGCACGGTAATCGCCGAGGGTACGCGCGCGCAGCTTAGCCGGCAACTGCTCGGCGACCCAATTTGGGAGCTGCGGCTCGGCGCGCCAGCCGAATATCTGGAAGCGCTGATCGTCGATTTGGCATCAATTGAGGCGAGTGGCGAGGACTGGGTGCAGTATCGCTGCGCCGACGCCCGCAATATCAACCCGCGTATCGTCGAGCGCGTGGCGGCGCGCGGGCTGCCGCTGGTCGCGCTCAGCGAGCTGCCGCGCAGCCTGGAAGATGTCTATTTGAGCATCGTCGCCGATGAGCGCGACGAGCGCGGCGATTGGAATGACGAGAACCAAGAGCCGTCTGTCGTCAGCAGTCCATTGTCAGTCATTCAGAGCCACGGACTACCAACCACCGACAACGGACGCCACGAGGAGGTTCGCCGATGAGCATCAGCGCCATTCGCACAATTACCCGCCGCGAGATCACCGACACCGTCACCGATTGGCGCATTCTCGCGCCGATGTTCATTCTGGCGTTCATTCTACCGCTGGTGCTCGTCAGCGCGGCAAACATTGCCATCCGCTTCATCGCCGACGATAATACCGTGCCGCTGCTGGTGCCCTTTGTGATGCTGCTGGTCGGCTTTATTCCTGCATCGTTCTCGCTGATCACCGCGCTGGAGACCTTTGTGGGCGAGCGCGAGCGCAACAGCCTCGAGGCGCTGCTCGCGATGCCGATTTCCGACAACGATCTCTATCTTGGCAAGCTCACCTCGGCGCTGCTGCCGCCGCTTATGTCGGCCTTCACAGCAATGGCGGTATTCTGTGGCGCGCTAAGCCTGGGCTACCCCGATCTGTTCGCGCGCGGCCTGACACTCGAGTTCATTCTTGTGATTGTGCTGCTGATCACCACCAAGGCGGTGGTAATGGTCGCCAGTGCGGTGATTATTTCCAGCCACACCACCAGCGTTCGCGCGGCCAACCTGCTGGCCAGTTTTGTGCTGCTGCCAACCGCATCGGTCGTGCAGATGGAAGCGATCTTGATCATCGGGCGCACCGCGCGCGCACTAAGCGTGCTCTGGATTATCGTGCTGCTGCTCATCGTGGTGGCGATCGCGCTGATACGCACGGGTATGGGCGCATTCAACCGCGAAGAGATCTTATCGCGTGAGCACGAGGAGCTTAGCTTGTATCAGATTGGGCGAACGCTCCGAACGTTTTTCCGCGAGTACCGGCCGGCCGGCGTCGCGCCCGATCAGTACAGTGGTACGCGGTTCTCGCTGCGGCGCTTCTACCGGAGCGAGCTGCCGGCGCTGCTGCGCGAGTACCGGCTGCCGCTGGCGGTGGCGCTATTCGGCGCGATCGTCGGGCTGCTGAGCGGCGGCTACATCGGCAGCACATATCGCGTGCGCGCGCTGGACAACTACCTGGCCACTATCGGTAGCCCGCCGCGATCGAGCTTGCTGCTTGGGCTGGCGATCTTCGGCAATAATTTGCGAGTCGCGGCGCTGTCGAACATATTCTCGCTGGTAACGTTTGGCGCGCTGGCATTCCTGGTACCATCGATCGCCTTCGCTCAGATCGGCTTCGTGGTCAGCTCGCTCAGCGAGCGCGGCGGCAGCTGGCTGGCGCTCGGCAACGATAGCCCGCTTCAATTTCTGATCGGCTATGTGCTGCCACATGGTATCATCGAACTGCCGACGGCGATACTGAGCGCGGCCATGGGGCTGCGGATCGGCGCTGCGCTGATGTCGCCGCCAAAAGGCTTTACCGTGGGGCAGAATATTCTCTGGTCATTTGCCCAATTCGCGAAAATCTGGGCGTTTGTGCTGCTACCCTTGTTTCTGATCGCCGGCCTGGTCGAAGGGCTGATCACGCCGGTGATCATTCGCGCGCTGTATGGATCTTAGCGAAGAGACTTTAACGCAAAGACGCCGAGATTCAAAGACGCGAAGGCTTGTTGATCGAGAAATATTGAAACTTTGCGCCTCTGCGTCTTTGCGTTATTAGACGTTGACGGCGGAGCGTGGGCTATGGTATGATAGCCTGCGTTGCTTTTCGTTCGCGGCCCATGGCCACATAACATCCCTCTGAGCCGGCAGCGGCATCGTGCGCCGCTGCGTCGTGGGTTGATGAAGGAACCACACATGGGAACCAAAATGAAAGTCCTGCTGGCCCAGGATGTTGAGAAACTGGGCAAAGCGGGCGAAGTCAAGGAAGTTTCGGGCGGCTATGGCCGCAACTTCCTGCTGCCGAAGGGCCTGGCCATGCTTGCCACGAAAGGGCAGGTCAAGCAGGCCGAAGAGCGGCTCGCGGCGCAACAGAAGCGCCTGCAGGCGGCCCGCAAAGATGCCGAGGCGCTGGCGGCCAGGATTGGCGGCCAGACGCTACGCTTCACCGCGCGCGTCGGCGAGCTCGATCGACTGTATGGTTCGATCACCAGTGGCGATATCGCCGAGAAGCTCAAGGCGCAGACTGGCGTCGAGGTCGATCGGCGCAAGATCGATCTGGATGAGCCGATCAAGCGGATCGGTATCTATCCGATCAAGGTGCAGCTGGTCGCCGGCCTTGAGCCGATGATCAACGTCGTGGTCGAGGGCCAGGAGGGCGATATCGAGCTGCCCGCCGACCCGGACGCGGCCGAGTGATGCGCAATCCACAGATTACGCAGATTTCACAGATTTAGAGACACTATTTCAATCTGCGTAATCTGTGAAATCTGTGGATACGGAACGTGTGCTAGCCTCACGATTCGCGTCTACTACAATCATATACGAACAGACATGCGATAATGTGTCATACCCGTATGGGTGTGGCACATTGTCGCATCTATGGGGCATGTGGATAAACATGGGGATTACTTGTCGATAAGCTGCGTAGAGTATCGGGACATTTGGGGAAAGGCACAGACATGACCCATCCAGAGCTGCCGCACAATATCGAGGCCGAGAAAGCCACGCTCGGCTCAATTTTGCTCAATCGCGAGGCGATCGTCGCCGTGGCGCCATGGCTGCTGCCCTCATACTTCTATATGGAGCGCCACGCGCAGCTCTACGAGGCCATGCTGGCGTGCTACAACGCGCGCATCCCGCCCGACACGCGCACCGTCTCGGAAGAACTGCGCCGGCGCAACCAGCTCGACGCGGTCGGCGGGATCATGTACCTGAGCGCCCTGGTCGACACCGTGCCCACCTCGTACCATGTCGAGTATTATGCGCGGATCATCGAGCGCACCGCATTGCTGCGCCAGCTGATCAGTGCCGGCGGCAAGATCGCCGCGCTCGGTTACAACGAGCAAGATGAGCTTGAAGATACACTCGACAAGGCCGAGCAGACGCTCTTCGATGTCTCGCAGCGCCGCTCGACCCAGGACTTCGTGCCGATCAGCCAGGTGATCGACTCATACTACGAGCAGATCAACTACTTGCAAGAGCATCGCGGCGAGGTGGTCGGCGTGCCAACCGGCTTCCGCGACCTCGACGAGATCACCGGCGGGCTGCAGCAGTCGGATTTGATTATTCTGGCAGCGAGGCCGAGTGTCGGCAAGACGTCGCTTGTTCTGAGTCTGGCCTACAACGTCGCCACGCGCCACCAGCGCACCGTCGGCATCTTCAGCCTGGAGATGAGCCGCGACCAGCTGGTGCAGCGCCTGATCTCGATGGACACTAGGATCGACACCCATCGCCTGCGCACCGGCCATGTGGGCGAGGCCGAGCTGCAGGTCGTGATGGACTCGATGGGCCGGCTCGCGGCGGTGCCGATCTATATCGAAGACACGCCCGGCCTGAGCATCATGGAGGTGCGCAGCAAGGCGCGGAGGCTCCAATCGCAGGCCGGTGTCGACCTGATCATCATCGACTATCTACAGCTGATGGCCGGCAGGCGCACCGAGAACCGCGTGCAGGAGGTCAGCGAGATCTCGCGCGGCCTCAAGGCGCTGGCGCGCGAGCTCAACGTGCCGGTGATCGCGCTCTCGCAGCTTTCGCGCGCGGTCGAGGGGCGCACATCGCACGTGCCGATGCTTTCAGATCTACGCGAGTCGGGTTGCCTGGCTGGCGATACGCTGGTCTATCTGCCCGATGAAGGGATCTACCAGCGAATCGACGCATTGGTTGGCCGGCGCGATTTTAACGTACTCGCGCTTAATACCGAAACCTGGAAACTTGAGCCGCGCCTGGCCTTGAACGCCTTCGCGACGGGCACGAAGCTAGTCTATCGCATGAAGACACGGCTCGGGCGCAGCATTCGCGCGACCGCTAACCATAAATTCTTGACCATCCTGGGATGGAAGCGGCTCGACGAGCTTGCTCCGAAGATGCGCCTCGCGCTGCCGCGAACGCTACCCGGCCCCACACACGCGACGATGAGCGATGCCGAGCTCGCGCTGCTCGCACATCTGATTGGCGATGGCTGTACGCTACCGCGCCAGCCAATTCATTACACAACCAACGACTCAATCCTTGCCGAAACCGTCGCACGGCTTGCCAGTGAAGTGTTTGGGGATGCCGTGAATCCACGCATCTCGAAAGAGCGGCAGTGGTACCAAGTCTACCTTGCAGCAGGGTACCAGCTGACTCATGGCGTTCGCAATCCGGTCGCTAAGTGGCTAGACAAACTAGGAGTATTCGGTTTGCGGTCGTATGAGAAGCGAGTGCCACAAAAGGTCTTTATGCAGCCAGCGTCTAGCATAGCATGTTTCCTGCGACACCTCTGGGCGACCGACGGATGTGTGCATTTGAGCAAGGGTAAAATCAACTCGGTCAAAGTCTACTACGCAACCAGTAGCCCCGAGTTAGCCTGCAATATTCAGTCACTTCTTCTACGGTTAGGACTCAACGCAAGTGTGCTACGCTACGAACAAAAGGGCAAAGGACGCGATCAGTATCATGTGAAAGTCAGCGGGAAACCAGACGTTGAAACGTTCTTCGAAAACATCGGCGTCCTGGGACAGAAAAAAATAGATCATCAGTCCGCAATTAACGAGTATTTCGCAAGCAGCATCGCGAAAACAAACCGCGATGTGCTACCAGTAGATTTATGGAATGCAGCCTTAATAAACGAGGCAGGACATAGTAAAACTAGTCGCAAAGTCCAGCATCAGAATCTAAGCCGCGAGCGTGCCGCAAGCATTGCCTCTTCCACCCGCTCATTAGAATTGATGAAACTCGCTCAAAGCGACGTTTATTGGGATGAGATTGTCTCAATCGAGCCAGACGGCGAGGCCGAGGTATATGATCTTACAGTTGAAGGATTGCATAACTTCGTCGCAGCTGATATTATTCTGCATAACTCGATTGAGCAAGACGCGGACATTGTAATGTTTATTTACCGCGAAGAACTGTACGACAAGGAGACTGACAAGAGAGGCATTGCCGAGATCCACATCGCCAAGCATCGAAATGGCCCGATCGGCGTGGTGCCAATGCGCTTCGACGCCGCCACCACGCGCTTCGACGACCTGACGTACCGTACGTCGGAGGGCTACTAGTAATTGTAAATTGTACATTGTACATTGTCGATGAGACGGCCAATGTGCAATTTGCAATATACAATTCGGAATCAATTGGGCGTATAATGATTTTGGAACATTTGAACGAAAGCTGACTCGACATGGCCAGCGGCACCATCACAACCTATCGGCCTGCCGCGACGCCGCGCCTACCCGAAGAGGCGCTGCGCGTCACTGGATCGGCGCGGCTGGTGCTCGTGATCAACCTGGGCAGTTTTGTCGACGACGCCGATGCCGATGCGTTCCGGCATCTGCGCGGCTCGGAAAAGTTCGCCGCGGCGCTGCGGGCACTGCACCCGGCCGCGCCATTCGGGCGCGACGACGCGACTGACGCAATCGAGCAGGATGCCTACCGACTGCGGATCTTCCGCTCGCGGCTGCTCTACAATCATTTCTTCCCAACCTATAAGCTCGCCTGGGATAACACCATGCGCGAGCGGATGCTGTCGCTGGGCTGCACCGATATCAACTATTGGCAGCGCTGGACCGGGCGGATTCGCGTGACGCGCAACGGATTGGCGGTGATCACGCTCGATCAGCCGTTTGAGAATATCTCGCTGATCAGTTGCACCGAACAGATTTTGGAGCTGCCGGCACAGGGCGAAAAACCGATCGCTCACGACCAATGGACGATCGCCATGAGCATCCTGGACGTATTTCTCGATGCACTTGGACGCCAGATCGTCTTGCCAATCGATGCGCAGGACCGGGTCATCCACTTCACAACGCCAAACCAAATTCAGCACACGCTGCGGCTTGATCGCTACGTCATCTACGCATTCCGCAAGATCGAAATCGATGGGCGGCTGCTCAAACCGCAGGAGCTGAAGCATGACTACGCGCAGACATTGGCATCGTTCATGGAATGCATGCTGGTCGAGTACGACGGCGAGCGGCGTTTCGCGCCCCACGCCGAGACGCTCGCGCACAGACTAGTCGCCAGCGATGTCTCGTCGTGGGAAGAAGAGCTGTGCCTGTTCACCGGCGAGAGTGCGCTGATCTACTACCCGCTGATTACTCGTGGGTTGACCTATGTTGGCGGCCCATTGGGGTTGGACGCGCATGCCTATAAAGTGTACTGGGCCGGGATCGTGCGCGGGATCGAACATCTGGTTGCGTTTCGCGCCGAAGCACAGCAGATCGAGCGGCGTACCACCGGCCTGCTTGGCCAGGTACCGGGGCTGACGCGTAAAATCAACGACGGGCATCTCAGCGCCGAAGATCTTTCACTGCTCGACCACTTGGCGGCCGGCTTGTCGGATATTTTCGATAACCTGCCCGAGCTGCGCAGCATGGCTGTCTCGACCACCGCATTTCGCGCCGATTTCGCGCGCCGTAAGTTCGACGCGCTACTGGGCGAGCTAGCTATCCACGAGACGCTCGAGTTGGTGAACACCAATATCGAACAGTTGAACTTCTTCCTGTCGTACTACAACGACATGCGCCTGCAATGGCAGGGTATGCGCACCAACAGCCTTGGCATCGTTCTCGGCGCGATCGTGTTGTTCATGGCGATCTCGTCGTTTCTAGCCGACACCTTCAGCGTGGTCGATCGGCTGAGCAACCCGGATCAGAATGGCTGGGCGATCATCACCTGGGTTATCACGTTTGTCATTGGGCTGATAATCTTGGGAGTATTCATACGGCGTTCAAGAAAAGTGTTCAACCGAATATTTAGTCGCCGCAAGGCTGAGCTATATAGCGTGCATCTCACCGAGATCAGCGAACAGGCCGAGAAGTTGTAAATTTTGAGTTCTGAATGATAGCAACTCAAAACTCATAACTCAAAACTATGCCGTTCACGGGCTTCACAACCGATAAGCTGGTCGGGCTGCCGCCGGAGCTGTTCACCGACGTGCTGCCGCTGATCACGCTGCCGAGCGAGCTCAAAATCACGCTGCATGTGTTCTATCGTATGAGCCGGCAGCGCGGATCGGCGCCCCGGCGCGTGAGCTGGGACGAGCTGGCGGGCGACAAAACGCTGCGGCGCGGGCTGCGCTCGATCTCGAAGCTGCGCCCGCCCGACGATCTGCTGGCCGAAGGACTCGATGCGGCCGTACGGCGGGCGACGTTGTTGCACGTGGTATTGCCCGACGACGGTCGGGCCGTCAACTGGTATGTCGTGAACACCGTGTCCAATCGGCTGTGGGCCGAGCGGATCGAGCAGGCCGGCGCAGCGCTGGCGCCAAATGGCAGCGCTCCCGAGGATCGCGCGCCGCTGATCACGCTGTATGAACAAAATATCGGCCTGGTGACGCCGCTGCTGCTCGACGAGCTGCGCGAAGCCGAAGAACGCTACCCCATGCACTGGATCGAAGACGCAATCCGCGAGGCAGTGCGATCGAACGCACGCTCGTGGCGCTATATCAGCAAGGTTCTTGAGAGGTGGGCCGCCCATGGACGACAAGATGCAGCGGATCGCGCCGAGCGACCTATTGATGTTGAGAAATACACCAGCGGAGCCTATGGCGACCTTTTCCGACGAGGCAGCGACACCTCCGATCTCTGACCCGACGGTCTGTTCACGCTGCGACAGCGCTGGCTATTACAAGGAAGCTGTGCAGTTCGGGCACCCCCACTTTGGCGTGCTGTTCCCGTGCGAGTGCAAGCTGCGCGAGAAAGAGCAGCGCCGGATCGAAGAGCTCGAGCGAATCAGCAACCTGGAGATCGTGCGCGACAAGACCTTCGAGACGTTTGTGCCCGACGTGCCGGGCGTGCGCCGGGCCTATTTGCGCGCGGTCGAGTACGCCAAACGGCCGCAGGGCTGGCTAGTGCTGTTTGGCAATTATGGCGTCGGCAAAACCCACCTGGCCGCGGCGATCGCCAACCACGCGCTCAAGCGCCAGATCCAGGTGCTGTTCTCGATCGTGCCCGACCTGCTCGACCATCTGCGATCGACCTTTGGCCCATCGAGCGAAGTCGAGTACGACGAACGCTTCGAGTTGATCCGCACGGTGCCGCTGCTCATTCTCGACGACCTGGGCACCGAGAACACTACGCCCTGGGCGCGTGAGAAACTGTTCCAGATTGTGAACTACCGCTACAACGACGCGCTGCCAACCGTTATCACCAGCAACCGCAAGCCCGAGGACATCGACCCGCGGATCTTCTCGCGGATGAGCGACCGGGCGCTGTGCGAGGAGCATATCATCATCGACGCGGCCGATTATCGCCGGCTGACCATCCAGCAGCGCTACCCGTTCAACAATAACGCGCGGCGGCGGATGCAGGGATAGGTGCTCCTCAAAACTATTCATCCACCCATAATCTGTGCTATCATAGAGTACATAAGATTGCGGACTCTGATGCCCGATCCGAGACCTGCTCGCTCTACAGCCAACCTGGGAGGCGATTGATGCCAGGCAACCGAGCTCTTTATGACCGCGCGATGGAGCAAAGCCGCGAGGCCGCGCGCCAGAAAAATTGGGACGAAGCGCTTAAGCAAGCCGTGCGCGCGCTGCAAGAGTTTCCTCAAGACGCCGACGGGCGTTCTTCCGCCGCGGTCGCGCTCTTCAACACCGGCAAATATCCGCAGGCGCTTCAGGTGCTCGAAGAGCTGCGCGCCAGCGACCCAAATAATCCCTTCTTCCTCGAATACCTGGCCAGCACCTATGAACGGATGGGCAACATCTCCGCGGCCGTGGCAATCTACACGCAGCTGGCCGATCTCCAGCAAGGCCGGCGGCTGAGCGCGCGCGCGATCGAGGCGCTGCACGAGGTGCTGCGCCTGCGCCCCGATGCCGACGAACAGCGATTGCACTTGGCGCGCCTGCTGGAAGAGGCCGGCAGCCCCGGCGATACCGCCGCCGAGTATCTTGAGCTAGCGCGGCGCTTCCAGGCGCAGAGCCGGATCGAGGAAGCGACCACCTTCGCCGAGACGGCGCTGAAGTTCGACCCGAACAGCCGCGAGGCAAAAGAACTGATCGGCACGCTGCACGAGACACTGTCGAGCGCCGCGCAGATTGCCGTCACCAACCCATCGCCAAGCGCCGAAGGCACGCCGGCCTTCGCGCCACCCGGCGCGACCGGCGCGCTGCGCTCGCAGCAATTCGCAATCGAGCAGATCATCGCGCTGGCGCAGAAACATCAGGAAGCCGGCGACTCCGAGGGCGCAATCGTCCAATACGAGCGTGCGCTCAACCTAGGTATGGAGCGCAGCGATGTGTTCTACAGCCTGGGGCTGCTGTACCAGGAACGCGGCGATCACCAGCGCGCCGCACAGGTGCTGACCCGCGCGGCGATTGATCCCGAATACGCTCTGTCGGCGCATTTCGCCCTCGGCGCTTCGTATCAGGAGCTAGGTCTGTTGAAAGAAGCCGCCCAGGAGTACGAGCAGACCATCCGCCTAGTCGACCTCCAATCGATCGGCAAGGCCGAGGCCGACGACCTGATTCAGATGTACGAGAGCGCGGCCCAGATCTATACGCAGCTCAGCGACATTGCGCGGGCGGCCTCGCTCTACTCGACGCTGGCGAACTTTCTCAACAGCAAACGTTGGGGCAAAGAGCGCGCCGACGAGTTCCGACGGAAGGCTAAGGAGCTGACCGAGCGCAACATGTTCGCTAAGCTCCGCACGCTCGGCACTGGCGCGCTGACGCTCCCCGAGCCCAGCGCTGCCAGTGCCGCGCCGGCAGAAGAGACGATGCCAGAGACCTGGGGCAAGATTCGGCCGATCACCGACTTTCTTAGACCCGAGAAGCTGGCCGAGTCGAGCAGCGTCGATATTTTCGCCGCGATTGCCACGCCGACCCAGCCCACGTCGGTCGATCCGCTCGATGTGCTGGAAAACCTGCCCGCTGCCGAGCATCCAGCCTTCGTCCCGGTCACGCCGCTTGATACCGCTGGAATGGACGAGATCTGCGAGCGCTATGTGATCGCCAGCGAGAAGTATATCGAGCAGCGGCTGCTGCTGAGCGCGCTGGATGCCTGCATGGAGGTCATTCGGCTCAATCCCGACTACTTGCCGATTCACCTGCGTATGGGCGAGATCTATGAGCGCGAAGGCCGCCCGGAAGAGGCGCTGAATAAATATCAGCTGCTGATCGATACCTACATGGTGCGCAACGAGCCCCGCCCGGCGATCGATGTCTACCGCAGGCTGATCGAACTCTCGCCAGACACCATTAATGCCCGCTCGCGCCTGGCAGAGCTGCTCAAGAATGAAGGGCGTACCGAAGAAGCGGCCGAGCAGGTTGCGCTGGTCGCGGCAACCTATTTTCGCATGGGCCAGACCAATAAAGCGCTGGAGGAGTATCGGCGCGGCGTGCAGTGGGCGCCCGGCAATGCGGTGTTACGCGCGCAGTATGGCGAGTCGCTGATCAAGCTCGAGCGCTATGAGGCAGCGCTGGGCGAATTTCGCCGCGCGCTGGAGCTAGATCAGAATAATCTCGCCGGCATCGCCCGCGTAAATATGACACTGGCGCTGATGCACGAACAGCCGACGGCGATCTGGCAATCACTGGCAACGCTGCTTGAAGAGCTCAAATCGCAGCCTCAGCAGATGTCGGCCGTTCAGGCCGAGTATCGCGGGGCGCTGCTGGTGGCCGACGAGCCACTGCTGCACTACATGCTTGGCATTATTCAGCAAAGCGCCGGGCAACATCAATCGGCGTTACTGGAGTTCGAGCAGGCCGAGGCACTGCTGGCCGATGGTGCGGATCCGATGCTGCCAAGCGTGTTGGTCAACCAGGCCATGGCCGACAGCCATATTGCGCTAGGGCAAGCCGACGAGGCGCTGGCGCAGCTGCAAAAAGGTCAGGCGGCCAACCAAAGCTATACCGTCGATCCAGACAGCCGCTATCCGTTCTCCACGCCACTCTCGCAAGGCGACCTCGTGCGGCGCATGGCCGAAGCATACGCGGCATCCGGCAATATGACGGGCGCGGAGCAGGCGCTCAAGGCCGCCAAACAACATTTGCCATATGATCGCGCGATCTACACCAAGCTCGCCGACGTGTATTTCCAGCAAGGCAAGCTGAATGAGGCGCTGGCCCAGCTAGATGAGTTGGCGACGCATTATGAGAATCGCCAGGATCTCGATCGCGCGATCGAGACATTGGAGTATGGCAAGCAGATTGCGCCAAACAACATCGCGCTGGTCAGCCGGCTGGCGAAGATGTGTATTCGGCGCGGCTACCTCGACCGCGGTGTCGACGGGCTGATTCGCGCGTCGGATCTGCAACGAAAAGCCGGCCAGCTCAAAGACGCGGTCGGCAGCCTGCAGCAGGCCGCCGAGGTGCGCTGGACTCTGGGTCAGCAGGACCAGGCGCGCGCGCTTTATGATAAGATTGTGCAGATCGCGCCGAACGATATCGAGGCACGCCAATGGCTGGCGTTTATGTATACGCTCGCCGGGCGCACCGCCGATGCAATCAATGAAAAGAAGCAAATTGTTCGCGTGCTCATACAGATGCGCGATCTTGACAACGCGATTGCCGAGATGCACCAGATCTATGGGCTGGATCAGAACGATACCGACAATTTATATCAGCTCGGCGATGCGCTGATGCGCCGCAGTGAGTTCGAGCAGGCCATTCGCATCTACGGGCGATTGGCCAAGATGCCGAACGTCGAATATGAGCGGATTGAAGCGCTGCAAGCTGCGGCCAAGCGTATGTACGAGCAGCAGCAGACGCAGCTGAAGAACACCTAACATTTCGAGTTATGAGTTATGAGTGTTGAGTTTTGAATTGCATGTAACTCATAACTTATAACTCATAACTCATAACTTTCTTATGCCTGAGCTTCAAAGCCTGCTCGAAGGGTTCAATCGCGTCTTGACGCGGCTCAACCCGCTGATCGACCCCAAGCCCCTGATCGACATCGCGATTGTCTCGTTGATCTTCTACTGGCTCCTGGGGGTGATTCGTGGCACCCGCGCCGTGCAGTTGTTGCGAGGGATCGGCGTGGTGCTGGCGCTCTCGATTCTGCTCAGTTCGGTGTTGCCACTCGATACACTACGCTGGCTGCTCACCAATGCTATCCAGCCGGCGCTGTTCGTCGCCATTCCGGTGTTGTTCCAACCGGAGCTGCGCCGCGCGCTTGAAAGCCTGGGGCGTACCAACGATCTGTTTGGCCGCTCGTTCGGGCGCGCCAATCGCTCGGAGCTGGTCGAAACAATCAATGGCGTCGCCCGTGCGGCGCAGCAGCTTTCGCAGCAAGGCGTGGGCGCGCTCATGGTGCTGGAGCGCGAGGTCGGGCTGCAGGACTATGCCGACCGGGGCGTGATCCTCGACTCGCGGCTCGCGGTGCCGCTATTGCTGAACATTTTCTACCCGAACTCGCCGCTGCACGATATGGCGGTGATCCTGCGCGGCAATCGCATCCTGGCCGCCAATGTGGTGCTGCCACTTAGCGAAGATGTCGGCGGCCAGCGCCGCTACGGCACGCGCCATCGTGCGGCAAAGGGCATCTCCGAGCAGTCGGATGCGATCGCCGTGGTGGTCTCGGAAGAGACTGGCGCGATCTCGCTAATGAACGACGGCCGGATGGTCAGCTACTTGAACGAGGCGCGGCTGCGTAACATGCTGGCGGGGCTCCTCAAGGTCTCGCTTGAGGAGAATGGCAAGTGACTTGGCTGCGCTCGATCGGCCTACGGCTGCTCCTAGCGGTGGGATTGGGCTTCGCGCTGTGGGTGTTTGTTTCGTATACACAGAATCCCGACCTAGACACCTCGTACGACAGCGTGCCGGTGAACATCGTCGGCCGGACGCCAAACCTGCTGCTGGTCGATAAGGACGGCCTGCCGCGCACGAGCTTGCCGCCAGTCAATGTGACGGTGCGGGCCGACACCGAGACACTTAAGAATGTTCAGCAAAGCTCGCTGCGGGCGCTGGTTGACCTCACTGGACTTGGGCCGGGCGAGCATCAGGTGCCGATCGAAGTCGAGCCGACTCGCGCCGATCTCAAGCGCGTGACTTTTTCGACCAAGCCGAGCTTTCTGCCGATCCGTCTGGAAGAAGAGATCACTCACACCGTCGCGCTGACGGTTGAAGTCAACGGCAGCGTGCCATTTAGCTTCGAGGCCGGAACGCCGCGCCTGACCTACCTCAATCAGCCGATCGACAATGTGCAGGTGCGCGGGCCGCGGAGCCGGGTCGATCAGATCAAAATAGCCCGCGTCACCGCCGACATCGATCGTTTGACGGCCAACTATAGCTCGCCGCGCCCGGTCGAGGGTATCGGCCAGGACGGCCAAGTGGTCGAGGGCGTCATCTTCGTGCCAGCGACGGTCGGCGTGCTGGTGCCGATCGGCTCCAGCGCCGGCATCAAGCGCGTGCCGGTGGTGCCGAAGGTCGTCGGCGCGCCAGCGAGCGGCTATATCGTCGCAAGCATCGCCGTCGAGCCGCAATTTATCCGCCTGACCGGCAGTTCGGGGCCGCTCGACAACGTTCAGAGCATCGAAACAGGCGATGTCGATATCAAAGGCGCGAGCCAGACGGTGGTGCGCACGGTCGAGGTACGCGTACCGCTCAATATCGGCATCGCGGCCGACGAGTCGAATATGGTGACTGTTACAGTGACAATCGCGCCGATCACGCGCTCGTTCCAGATCACCCTACCGGCGCCGGTGGTTGTCACCGATGTATCGGATGGCCTACAGGTCTCGCTTAGCCCGCAGAATATTCAGATCACCCTGGCCGGCACGGCCGCCCAGCTTGCGGCATTCGACCCCAATAGCCTGCAAGGCGCCGCCAGCGTGCGCGGCCGAGGCCCAGGCAGCTATGCGATCGTTCCCACCTTCGCTCTACCGGAGGGTATCTCGTTGGTCGGCGAACCGCCCAAAGTGACGGTGACCTTGCGCCCGCCGCCGACGCCAACGCCCGAAGTGACGCCCAGCGAGCCGCCCGGAACACCCGCCCCGACTAGCGCGCCGGCCGAGACGCCGATCGCGACGGTTGAGCCAGGCAGCACGCCACAGCCGACGGCGGCGCCATAAGGGCTTGTTAAGAAATAAGCTCCCATCCGCTCGGAGATGAGAGATTAGAGATGCGAGATTGCGACGCCGCGATCAATCTGAATCTCTAATCTCGAGCTACCCGCGTTCGTCTGCGTGCGGTTATTCTCTTCGCGGGCGGGGATTGACACCCCGCCAGATACGTTGTACTGTATGATCACAGCCTAAACGAAACACGACCTGTGCTTGGTAAGGAGTCGCCCAATGGCCCTGACGATTGAGGAAGTGAAGCATGTCGCGCATCTTGCGCGTCTGCGTCTTTCCGAAGAAGAATTGAACAAGCTCCAGATCGATCTCTCGCACATTCTCGCCTATATTGATATGCTCAAAGAAGTTGATGTCAGCGATGTGCCCGCGACGGCTCAGGTGACCGATCTGGTCAACATCATGCGCGACGACGAGGTGCGCCAGTCGCTGCCGCGTGAGGATGTGCTGGCGAATGCTCCCGACCAGCGCGACGGTATGTTCCGCGTCAAAGAGATTTTCTAAGTTTTGAGTTTTGAGTAGCCGTGAGCACCCGCCAACTCATAATTCATAACTCATAACTTCCCGCAACTTTCCCGGTCGCGCGGTCGTCACACCAGCAACAACAATGGCATGGCGCTACTAAGGGGGCTGCAATGTATAACAACAATGGCAATTCGTATGGCGGCGGGCCGTATCGGCGCGGTTCGGGCATCCCGCCGATTTATTTGTATATCGGCATCGGCATCCTGCTGCTGCTCGGTATCTGGCTGCTGATGGGCTTTCTCCGCGCGGGGATCGACGCTTACTTCGCGCTGGTGGTGGGCATCCTGCTGGTGCTGGGCAACCTGCGCGATTTGATTGCCAGCCCGTTCCAAGGGCGCGGCCAGGTCTCGCTGATGAACACACTGCTGGGCGCCAGCTTGGTGTTCTTCTTCCTGGGTCGCGGGCCACTCGGCTTGATGGGGTATGTGCCGGCGATCATTCTGACGCTGATCGCGGCGCCGCTGATGCTTGGCCGCGCGGTTGTGTACACCGCCTATGTCAACACCGCCCGCAAGGCGATCGGCACAGTGAAGAGCGCGGTTGGGAGCAGAATTAAGACCTACTAGATTGTCGTAAATTGGGCAAAAAGCGGCGTGCACCATGCGGGAGGAATCAATCATCCATGCATGGCGTACGCTGTTTTCTATTCCTCACATGAGGCATCAAGCGTATCGGTGCCAGCGCCGCCCAGGCACACGTCAGTGCCGTCCCCACCAATCAACGTATCATTGCCTCCGCCACCCAGAATACAATCGTTCCCGCCGTCGCCGCTGATCGTATCGGCGCCGGCGCTGCCGAGAATGAGGTCGTTCTCAAGCGTGCCGCTGATATTGCCGCTGCCGGTTATCAGATTGGTTAGGTGCAAGGCATCACACTGCGGCGGCTTGAGATCGTTTGGCATGATCGAATGGCTGGCCTCGCCGAGACCGGACGGAGCGACCGTATTAGCCGCGGCCACCGCCGACATGACGCTCGCCATGAGCAGCAACACCGTGCCAACCAAGATTATCTGATACACTCTTTGAAGAATCATAGTGGCGTGCCTTTCGTTAGTGCGCCTTGTAGCCGCCAGCGCATAGCTTGATCCGCCCAAGCTATCGGGCCTTGTTTCCGCTACCTGTGTAGATGGCTTCACTCATCGCCATCAGCGCGTGCGCGCGTGCCTCATCCCAGGCCTGTGCAAAGGCGGGCACCTGCTCGCGCTCCTCATAGACGGTCGTTAGCTTCACTCCTACGGTACGGCACGCTTCGGAAACCGTGGACTTCGTACGTAGGGCCTCAAGAAACGCGGACTGCCATTGAGCGGGCGGTGGCGCTTCGGCGGAGGTTTGATCCAGCAACTGTTGCGGCGCTTCGACCGGATCGCGACGTATCGGTGTGTGGGGCGGCTCCGCGACCGCATCATGAACGCGCGCGGGGCCATCAATCTTATAGCAGTAGGTCGTGCCGGCATCCTGCACAATGTAGCGGTGGCGCGTGCCGGACGCTTCGTGCAGAATGATCTGCCCGCCTCGTTCGGCGAGTCTTGCCAGGTCGTCGATCGTGGCGATCGCGACCACGCGCGCGCCGGGAGGCTGATCACCGTCGGCGACGGCGACCAGCAGCGCGCCATACTTGGCCGCAATCCGCGCCGCTTCGTCGGGCCGCGTGCGAAGTATCGGTAGCCCCAGCGCAAGCGTTCCACACAGGGCCAGCGCCAGCACAATCGGAGCGATCCAGCGGGCGACCGGCACTTCCAGCTTGAGGAACAGGAGCGCGATGGTATTTGGCTCCGTGTGAGCACCCTTCAACATCCCATCTTTCGACGGCTTGAGCGGATCCTGGGCGCCGCTGCCAGGTTTCTGCAATTGTACCTGGGTCTCATCGAGCCGAAACTCTAGACGCGGGGCATATTCGTCGTGTAGCTCCAGCCCTGCCAGTGTACCATTGACGACCACCTCGGGTACCACCGCGAGCGTGTATTGCTGGCGCTTCAGGCCGGTCTGCTGCTCGAAGCGATCGATCAGCGCCTTGATATTTGCGAAATCCAGCGTACCGCTGGCGCTGAAGGCGCCACCGCTGAAGCTGGTCGCCGGCCGCAGTTCGACCGTCCGCTGCCAGCCGTTGGCGGCGCTGACCTCGGCCACCAGCCGGTAGGTGCCGCGCAGATCGGCCGGCCGATCCGATACTAGCCGGTAGTCGAAGCCGATCGTGGCCGCGCTGGTCAATTGTGGAAACAGCGGCTCGCCGGTCTGGATCGTGTTCGAATCGTAGACTCCAGCTGGCGCGGCGGCCGAGTAGCTGAATACCCCGGTCTGCTGATAGGTGATCTCGTCGGACGCCTCGCGGGTGGTTGGGCGGGTGAAGGCGAACGCGCCGAGCGCGAGCGCCGCGCAGGCCAGCGCCGCAAGCGCCATGAGCAGCCCTTCGTTATTGCCGGCGCGCCGGCTCAACGCGGGCTGGCGCGGCTGCCCGGCCTGCCGCCGTCCGCGTTTTCGTGGCGCCCGGTGGTTCGCGCCGATGATCATTGGGGCCATGATAAGAACTCCCGCTATCGCCGCAAGGATGGCCATACTCGGCGGCTTACGTAGCTGCTCGATGACGTTACCGACGGACGGCACAAAAATCCACGCTTTGCCGATAAGTTCAGACCGGATGGGCCGGTATGGGTCGATAAAATTGTTGTGGTCGCCTCTGAACACAAAGCGCTCGGCGTCGCGCCCGATGATGCGATGGATGACCGGGCCGATCTGCGGATGCCGGTAGGTGACGATGTCGCCAACCGGGTAGTCGTCGGCTGTACGCAGGATGACCAGATCGCCGCGGTGATAGAGCGGCTCCATGCTGTTGCCATTGACGATCACGAAGGCCGCTTGGCCACCCAGCTGGGTTGGCGCGAAGGCGACCAGGACTGCGCCGAGCAGGACCAGCAGAAGCGTCGTAGAAAGTTTGGCGAACCAGCGTGAGCGGCGGTTCATGGACCATCTTTCAATGCAGAAGGTGCGGCCGCTTTCAGAGTGGCCGCACCTCCTGGCTAAAGGCGATGTGTATTTTACGGGACCAATGTTGTTGTGTTCGACGTCGCGATCACGCGCAGAGTATCGACCGCCGCCGAGGTAACCGTGTCAGTGACGTCGCAGGAAGCCGTCTTGGTCGTGGTGCCGCTAATGGCGCAATCGTATAGGTTGCCGCTGCCGGCGACCAGCTCGACATCAGCATCCGTCGCGTCGGGCTTGCCGACAGCATCGGGCGCAATGTCAAAGCTTACGTTGGTGATGTTCGCGGGGTCACTGCCCGTGTCCAGCGTATAGACGACGTTGGAGATCACGAAGCCACTGACCCCCTCGCTCCCATCGCCCAGGGACGCCGGGGCGCTGAAAGTGTTCGCGGCGGCGAAGCCATAGGCGGCGGTGGCGAGGACCAAGGCCAGGGCGGCGACAATGATGAATCGACCGCGGAGAAGTGTTGAGATGAACAAGGGATGATTCTCCTGGTTGTTTTTTGATACCGGACAGTTCGCGATATCTCTTGGCTTAACTATATTTCTACGATGGAAACTCGTACAACTACATATCAGTCCTTGCCTCCGATAGCTAAAGTTAAAAAATCAAGACAAGGTTCATGGTACTAAAGGGCTATTTTTGAAACTAAATAAACAAAGGCTAAAGAAGAGCCTATTACCCTTCATCAGCCTTAAATCGAGCCTGAAAGCTGCTGTTTAGATCTTTACTAGAGGTTGTCGCACTTTGTTACGACAGACAATCATAAGTTCAGATATTTGACATAGGTGCAGTGTTTATTATGCTCACTAATACTACTGTGTATTAATCAGGGGTAGATCCGATAGAGCATCCGCGGGAAGGGGATCGTCTCACGGATATGGTGTGTGCCGGCGATCCAGGCGGTGCAGCGCTCGATGCCCATGCCGAAGCCGCTGTGCGGCACTGTGCCATAGCGGCGCAGATCGAGGTACCACTGGTAGTCGTCGACATTCAAGCCATGCTCGTTGATGCGCCGCTCCAGCAGGTCGACGTCGTGGATGCGCTGCGAGCCGCCGATGATCTCGCCGTAGCCTTCGGGCGCCAGCAGGTCGGCGCAGAGCGCCACCTCGGGCCGCTGCGGGTCGGGCTCCATGTAGAAGGCCTTGACCGCGCTGGGATACTTTTCGACAAAGACCGGCTTGTCGAATTTGGAGGCAATCAGCGTCTCGTGCGGCGCGCCAAAGTCCTCGCCCCACGGAATCGGCGTCGCGCCCTCGACCTCGCCCTGGTGCCGCTCGATCAGCGCGAGCGCATCGTCGTAGGTGATCCGCGGGAACGGCGGCTTACACCGCTCCAGCGTAGTGGTGTCGCGCTCCAATACCTTCAGATCCTCGGCGCGCCGCTCGAGGCAGCGCTGCACGATCGCGCTGACGAAGTTTTCTTGCAGCACCATGTTGTCGGCGTGAGTCGCAAAAGCCACCTCAGGCTCGATCATCCAGAACTCGGTCAGGTGCCGGCGGGTCTTTGATTTCTCGGCGCGGAAGGTCGGGCCGAAGCAGTAGACCTTGCCAAAGCTCATCATGCCGCTCTCGACATACAACTGCCCGGTCTGCGCCAGATACACATTGCCTAAATCGAAGTACTCGGTCGCGAATAGATTCGAGGTGCCCTCGGCCGCCACTGGCGTCAGAATTGGCGTGTCGTAGCGCACGAAGCCCTGATCGTTCAGCCACTCCTGCGCGGCGGCGATCACCTCGGCGCGGATTCGGAGCAGCGCGTGCTGCTTCGACGAGCGCACCCACAGATGGCGGTGCTCCATCAAGAACTCAACGCCATGCTCCTTGGGCTGGATCGGATATTCGGGCGAGATATGCACCGCTTCAATCGCGCTGACATCCAGCTCGTACCCGCCCGGCGCGCGATCGTCGGCCCGCACGGCCCCGGTGATGCGGCACGAGCTCTCTTGTGTCAGCTGCTGTGCGGCGCTAAAGACTTCCTCGGGGACGTTTTTTTTGAACACAACACACTGAATAATCCCGCTGCCGTCACGCAGACGGATGAATACCAGCTTGCCTTTCTCAGTTTTGCTGGCCACCCAGCCGGCCAGCGTGACTATCTGGCCATCGTGGCGGGCAATCTCGGCGATCGCAGCGCTCGGTAGAAGAGACATGGGTTAACCTCTACATTGTTGATTCGCGACATTGAATTGCAAGGCAGTATAGCATAAAATAAATGGTATAATGCCTTTCCGCATTGTGTTAAGTTAGTTCCAGAAGCCTATGTCAAATGTTCCGCAACGCATTGGGAATTATCAGCTTGAGCGCCAGATTGGCAAAGGTGGCATGAGCGAGGTCTGGCTGGGGCGCCACCGCTCGCTGGAAAACCGACTGATCGCCGTCAAGCTGCTGCTCTCGCAAGATCAGGAGTGGATCGAGCGCTTCACCCGCGAGGCGAATATCACCAGCCGGCTGCGCCACGATCATATCATTCAGATCTTCGACCATGGCTACCAGCCGCCATTTCACTACACAATCATGGAGTATGTGGTCGGCGGGGCGCTGCGCAGCTTGATCAAGCCGCACCAGCCGCTGCCGCTCGATCTGGCGCTGCGCATCTTTCGCGACGCCGGCACCGCGCTCGACTATGCTCATACCCATGGTGTGATCCATCGCGATGTTTCGCCAGGCAATATTCTGGTAGAGCAAGAGACCGGGCGCGTGCTGCTGACCGATTTCGGGATCGCGCGCGAGTCCGGCCGCGCCGGGATGACGACCGTCAGCAAGGTGATGGGCACGCCCGGCTATCTGTCGCCGGAGCACGCCTCGTCGGCGGCGTCGGTCACGCATCTATCCGATATCTATGGCTTAGGCGTGGTGCTTTACGAGATGCTTAGCGGCGCATCGCCGTGGGACCACACGCCAGGCATGCCCGACAGCAGCGGCGGCCCATTCAACCCACCGCTGCCACTCAAGAGCCGCGGCGTCCACGGGCTGCCGCCCGACGTCGATCGAGTGCTCCAGACGATGCTGGCAAACGACCCAGCCAAACGCTACCCAAGCGCGCGGGCCGCGATCGCGGAGCTCGACCAGGTGCTGGATCGCCATACCGGACCAACCCAGGTGATTGGCGCCCCCGACAATGGCAAACAGGCGCTCATCCAGGGATTCACGCCGGCAGCGAGCACCGACTCAAAGATTATCCCATCGCAACCCAGCGAACCACACCCAGTCGAAAAAGTGCTTGGTCCGGATCTGATCAAAGGGCCAATGCAGAAGGCGCACGAGCGCGCGGAAGCGCTAGCGGAGCAGCGCCAGGTGGCCGGGCTGCTCAACCAGTGGAGCAATCGCAGCCCGTTCCGCCGTAAGCTGCTTGGGCGCCAGACGGTATTTCACCGTGTCACCAGCACGAATGTTTACTTCTACACACTCAACGTGCTCTACGAAACACGCGAGCCGGTCAAAACCATTGAAGAGCCGGATCACAAAGCAGAGGCGGTCAAGCGCGAAAAAGAGCAGGACCGCTGGAGCGTGATGCTACCGGCGCCGAAGGGCTTTCAGGATGAGGCGTCCTCGACGATTACGCTGCCCGGCTCCACCAGAGTGCTGACCTGCGAGGTCTGCGAAGGGCCTGGCCGGGTGATCTGCCCGCGCTGCCAGGGCCGCGCGCGGATCATCGTCAACCGCGGCGAGGCAAAAGCGGGCGTGCCGCCGGCCAAAGCCGGCGGAACGGCGACGGCGACGGCATCGACCGCTACACAAGCAGCGCCAGTGCTGGTGCCCTGCCCGGAATGTTCGGGCACCGGCAGCCTCAAATGTGAGCGCTGCGACGGAGTTGGTCGCCTGGTGCAGCGCAAAACCACCACCTGGCGGCGCCACCCACTCACATTACACAGCAACGACGATCTGCCGCGGATCGACGAGCGCTGGCTCCAGCGCGCTTGCCAGACCACGGTAGTCTATCAGGAGCAGCAGGCGGGCGATTTTCGAGCCGAATGGAAGCTGGTGCCCGGATTAGCCGATCTGATCGGCGTAGCGCAAAAAAGGCTCGACGCCAACACGAAAATTGCGCTCAGCGAAGTTAATATCTCGTTCATTCCTGTCACCGAGATTATCTTCGATTTGGGCGATACACCAGCGCCAGCCGCGCAGCCCGCGGCCAAACCGGGCAAAGCTGGCAAAAGCAAGCCGGCCCGCGCGCGCGAGAGCGGGCTCTACAGCTGGCATATTTACGGCTTCGAGCGCCAGCTGCCAAAAGACTGGCGCTTCCTCAACTGGGATCGCGTGCTCATGTACATTTTCGGCGCGATTCTACTGTTTCTTTTCTTGGGCGCAATCGCGCTGTTGTTATTGCGACCATAGAGGCTTGCGAAGTAAAATATCGCGGACAGATAGAGTCTGACAAGGTGACAAGGCGACAAAGTGCAGTTAATCACCTTGTCACCTTGTCACCTTGTCATAGGGATGCTTATCGTTTAAGCGTCCTTCAAGACATGGCCTCATTCTTGCTCAAACCTCCTCAGGATACGCTGGACGGTCCGGCGATCCACCTAGAGACAAGAGACAGGTGAATGAGGAGGAAAACATAATGCGTAAGTTCATTCCTAGTTTAGTTCTTGGCGGGGCGCTGCTGCTTAGCGCCTGCGGCACGCCCACTTCGGTGAACGATGCCGCGAACCAGGCGGCGAGCGCGATCAGCAATCCAACCGCCAGCTCGGCGCTGAATGAAGCTGCCAGCGCCGTAAGCAATCCAACCAATGTAGCCGCAGTTAACGACACGTTGAACCAGGCCGGCACCGCCGTGTCCAACCCAACCAACGCCGCCATGCTGAACGAGGCGGCCACAGCGGTATCCGCCCCCGAAGCAGCAACTGCTGTGTCCGATGCGGCTAATACACTCACCGCCGCGGCCGACGACGTGACGCTGCAGCAGGGCGAGGCACTGGTGCTCGACGCGACTAAGTCGGCTGGTGATATCAAGGATTACAAGTGGACGATCACCAAGGCGCCATCCGGGGCCGATGCGGTCGTCGGCCAGGTGATCAAAGAGGCTTCCAGCGGCAATGTCACGATCGACCCGGCCGATTATACGAAATACTTCCCGAAGTCCGGCGATTACACCGTGCAGCTCACCGTCACCGACACAGCTGGGAAGACCGCCAGCAACGAGTTTGATATCACGGTACCGTAAGAACAACTACATCATTGAGTGAAACAAGCGGCGCTGAGTTCTTGACTCAGCGCCGCTCGCGTTTCGAGAGTTTTGCTTCGTTAGTTAGGCTATCAATCGTTCCCGATTTGCAGTACAATAAGCCGCACAACACCGACACTCTACATCCGGCGTCCCATACAGGTCGCGGCATCTCGACCGAATCGCTGAGGCACTCAATGTCGGAGGGCGGGATGGATCGCACGCACTCGTTTGGCTACTGGCTGCGCCGGCGGCGTAAAGCGCTCGACTTGACTCAGGCGGAGCTAGCTCAGCGGGTCAGCTGCTCACTGGAGCTGATCCAGAAGATCGAGGCCGATGCGCGGCGGCCTTCAGGACAGGTCGCGGAGAAATTGGCCGAATGTCTGGCCATCGAGGCGTCGGAACGGGCCGCCTTCATTCAGGCCGCGCTGGCGGGCTGGAGGAGCTGGAAGCCGCACTGCTGCGCATCGCTGTCAATCCGCCGCCGAGCCTGTTAGAGCAGCTGCAAGCCGACGAGCGCGGGCTGGCGCGGGCGGTCAAGCGTGTGCTGCCGGCCGATCGGGAAACCGAGTTACTGCTGGTGATCGACCAGTTCGAAGAGCTGTTTACGCTCACCGAGGACGAGCGCGTTCGCGCCCATTTTCTTCAGAGTCTCTGCGCCGCGGTGATCGATCCACACAGCCGGCTACGGGTCGTGGCAACGCTGCGGGCCGATTTCTACGACCGGCCGCTGCTCTACGTCGGCTTCGGCGATCTGGTGCGCCAGCGCACCGAGGTGGTGTTGCCGCTCACGCCCGAGGAGTTGGAGCAGGCGATCGTGGGGCCGGCGGTGCGTGTCGGCGTAGTGCCGGATCCCGATCTACTGGCGACGATCGTGCAGGATGTGGGCGCGCAGCCCGCCACCCTGCCGCTGCTGCAGTACGCGCTGACGGAATTATTCGAGCGCCGTGATGGGCGGGCGCTCACGCTGGCAGCTTACCGAGCGAGCGGCGGGGTGCAGGGTGCGCTGGCGCGCCGTGCCGACGAGATCTATGGGGCGCTCGACACGGCTGAACAAGCAGCCGCGCGGCAGCTGTTCCTGCGGCTGATCACGCTGGGCGAAGGGGTCGAGGATACCCGCCGCCGCGTTCCGCGCGCCGAACTGGAGTCCATGGCTCGTGGTCCGTTGTCGGTTGCAACGGACAATGGACCACGGACCCTGGACACGGTGATCGACCGTTACGGCCGCGCGCGGCTGTTGAGTTTCGACCGTGACCCGATCACGCGCGGCGCGACGGTGGAGGTGGCGCATGAGACGCTGCTGCGCGAATGGGGACGGTTGCGCACATGGCTGGACACCAGCCGCGCCGATGTGCGGATGCAGCGCATGCTTGCCGCCGCCACGGCGGAGTGGAGCGCCGCCGGACGCGACCCGAGTTACCTGTTGGTTGGCGCGCGGCTGGCTCAGTTCGAAGGCTGGGCCGCACAGACGGATATTGGGCTGACCGCGGACGAGCATGCATTCCTGGAGGCCAGCCTGGCCGAACGGGCAGCGCGCCAAGCGACCGAGCGGGAGCGGCAGCAGCTCGAGCTCAAGCAGGCACGGGCATTGGTGGAGGAGCGCACCACAGCAGCCGGGCGGTTGCGAAGGCGCGCGCTTCTGCTGGCTGGGGCACTGGTGCTGGCACTGGCCGCAGCGGTGGCAGCCGGCAGCTTCGCCCGCACTGCGCAGAGCAATTTCGCCCGATCTGAACGACTGCGACTGGTAGGTGAAGCGAATACCGCTCTCGATCGCGGCGAAAGTGGCGACGTGCCCGCCTTGCTCGCCATCCGCAGTCTGCAATATGGCCCCACCACTCAAGCCTTCGATACGCTGCGGGCCGCGCTGGCGCGCCCATTTACCCGCCAGCGCTTTGCCGGTCGATTATCACGTTAATTCACAGTGGTGCGGCCGCATCGCCGCGAGAGCGTACTCCATGCCGGGTGCTATAATGAACGTAAGCACGATGCAACTGAGAGGACCACGGCTATGATCAGCATTGAACTGGACCAACTCTACGAGCAGCAGATTAAGCCATTGCCGCGCGCCAGCCGGCTTCAACTTCTGGCACGCATCGCCCAGGATCTGGCCGTAGCCGATGCGACAGACGAGTCTGAGCACAGCCTGTTGGAGCTTGAAGGGCTTGGCGCAGAGATCTGGCAGGGCGTCGACGCACAGCAGTATGTCAACGAACTACGCGACGAATGGGATCGGTCGTAATGAAGCTCGACGACGCGCTGGCAGGTGTTGACCGGCTCGGGCTAGATACTCCGCCCTTCATCTACTTGATCGAGCGCAACCCGGCATATCTGAATCTGGTGCGCGAGGTGTTCGGCGAATCACTGCCGGCACATTCACTGCGCACAGCTCGGTGATCACGCTGACCGAAGTGCTGACGCAGCCGTATCGCATCGGAAATAATGTGCTTGCACAGCGCTACCGGCACTTTTTGCTCCACAGCCGGAATTTTGCACTTGACCCGATCACCACCGACATTGCCGAGCAGGCCGCCGACCTCCGCACGCGCTACGGCCTTCGCACACCCGACGCGCTCCAGATCGCCACGGCGCTTACCACCGGCTGCGTGGCCTTGCTTACGAATGATACTCGACTTCAGCGCGTGACTGAGCTGCGCGTGTTGGTGCTGGACGATCTTGAGCTGTAGCGTTAGGTAAAGATACGTTGCGATCACGTCCAGCGCGTCAAAATGACCTCGCGCTGGAACAGCAGCGTCGCGCCCCACACCGCAAACCCAGCGATGACCGCCAGCATGATCGCCGCGACCAGCGCAATCAGCGGGCTGAGCACCAGCACGCCGCTGAGTTGGCCAAAGAACACCGCCAGAAACGGCACCACGACCCAGGCCGAGAACTGCTGCGCGGTGCGCGGGTCGTTCACGCGCGCCGAGATCGCTACCATCGCCGCGATCGCGATCAGCGCCAGGAATGGCGTGCAGACGACTAACACCGTGATCCAGCCCATGCTGACGATCGCACCGAATACACGCGCGCTGACCGCGAAGGCGCCGGCGCCGGCGACAAACACCGCGCCAGCGAGCCAGGTCAGCAGAATAGATGGAATCAGTGAGGCCAGCATCTTGCCTGTGAGTAACTCCCAGGTCTTGATTGGCGTCGCCAACAGCGGCTCCAAGGTGTGGTTCGTTTTTTCTCCAACAATACTGTACGCGGCGATGATACTTGGCAGAATCATCGGCATCAGTAGAAACATCGTCGAAAACGCCTGGCCCATAGCCGCCTGGCCCGCCTCCTGCTCGTTCATCCCTGAAAGCGCCGGATTAGCCTTCATCAGATCGCGGGTGAACTCATCGGTATTGCCGGCCGATGGTGCTGTGCCGATCGCATACAGCGCGACCAATGGGATGAGCGTCAGGAAGAGCGGCACGATCAGAATGCTCAGCAACAGCATGCGCTGCTGCTTGAATTCCAGCCATTCTTTCTGAAGAAGCACGATGATGTTGATCATGCTGTACCTCCAGGCGTTGGAACGTTAGAACGTTCCAACGATTGAACGAGTTCCAGATAGACATCTTCGAGCGAGTGCTCGATCGGCCCGACGTAGCGAATTTGCGCGCCAGCCGCAACCAGCGCCTGCACCAGCGCGGGATTATGTGCGTCAGGATCATCGAGCGTGACCATCAGCGCGCCATCGTGAACCGCCGCGCCGCGCACAAACGGCAGGGCCTGGGCCGCGGCGACCCATGCGCCGGGCTCGCTGGCCAAGCGAATAAGCGTGCCTTGGCCAAACAGCCCGGCGCGCAGATTTGCCGGCGTATCGACACGCAGCAGCCGCGAGCGAAAGACGCCAATCAGATCGCATAGCTCGTCCGCCTCGGGGAGGTTATGTGTCGTCAGAAAGATCGTCCGCCCCTCGGCGCTCAGCTCTTTCACAAAGTCGCGCACCATTCGGCTCGCTTCGGGGTCGAGGCCCGCAGTCGGCTCGTCGAGAAACACGATCGCTGGCTCGTTCAGCAGCGCCCGCGCGATCGCGATCTTCTGGCGCATACCCTTCGAGAAGCTGCCCACCCGGTCATCTCGCCGATCCCACAGGCCAAGCATGCGCAGGAAGCGCTCGGTCTGGGCTTCGGCGCGCGGCTTGTCGGCGCCGTACAGCCGCGCGAAAAACGTCAGATTTTGGCGCGCGCTCAGCCGCTCGTAGAGGCCAGGCGTCTCAGTCAGAATGCCGACCGAGCGGCGAATCGCCTCGTTACCGGGGCCGATCTGGTGGCCATTCACCCACGCGGCACCGCTGGTTGGCTCGATCAGCGCGGTGAGCATGCGCACGGTGGTGGTCTTACCGGCGCCGTTCGGGCCCAAGAAGCCGAACACCTTGCCGGCCGGAATACTGAGCGTGAGCTTGTCGACCGCGGTGCGCTCGCCAAATACACGTGTGAGATCATGGGTTTCGATTGCGTTCATGGTGTAGCCACCGCGCGGTTTTATGGTACACTAGTGCAATTGCAAATTGCAGATTCACCGGGTACCCTCTGGGTGTGGGTACCCGATTGCAGATTGTGTCTAGCCCGTACTAATGCCATCGCAGCAATGTTCATACCCTAATATCCTGCTTGATGCTGCACTAGCGGGCGTTTGGCTGTATCAACCCGAAGAGGAAAGGCGTAGTTCCATGCGACGTGTTATCGTTTTAGTTTTATTCTGTGCGTTCGTGCTGGCCGGCTGTGGCGGCGCGCCTGCGGATACATCGGTCGCCGACCCACCGAAATCAACATCTTTTGAGAAGAGCGATAATCCGAAAATCAATGCGATTGTAGAGGGGTGGCAAACCGTGGTGCCGGCCGAGCTGAAAAACTACCAGATCAAGGAACCGATCGAGCAAAAGGTGTATGAATCAACCGCTAGTCTGCAAGAGATCTCCGACTTCTACCACCAACTGACCGACCCAAGCAAAGGGTGGACCGAAGTGCGCAATATGCCGGGCCTACAGGACGGCATTTTCCTACGCGGCTACGATCATGGCAACGTCAGCCTGGTCGTTGGCGCGTTCGATGCCACGCAGGTCGGCGGCAAGGGTGTGATTGTGTATACGGCGAAGGGAACCAAGTAGCATTTCACATTGCATATTGTAAATTGCATATTGAAGATCACGCTCCAATATGCAATGTGCAATGTGCAATATACAATTTGTTAGCGGCCGAGCGCCAGCACCGACTGCTGCACCAGATCGATCAGCGGCGCCGGGACGATACCGAGAACGATCACTCCCAAGGCCGCCAGGCCAATGCCCAGGGCCAGGCCACGATCGCGGCTGGGCTGCGCCTCGCGGGCCACATCGCGCATAAACATCTGGACGACGATCCGCAAATAGAAGAACGCCGCGATTGCCGACGTGATCACGCCAACGATCGCCAGCCACTGGAGATCGGACTGCCAGGCCGCCGTAAAGACATAAAACTTGCCCCAGAACCCAGCAGTTGGCGGCACGCCGGCCAGCGAGAACATACACAACGCCATCGCCACCGCCAAGAACGGCTGGCGGCTCCACAGCCCGGCGAAGTCGCTCAGATCCCAGGCCGCCTCGCCGCGCTGCTCCAGCGCGATCAACACTGCGAACGCGCCCAGGTTGGTCAGCGCGTAGGCCATCAGGTAGAACAGAAAGCCCTCGACTCCGCGACTTGCCGCCGCGGGCGTGCCGGCCGCCAGCACACCCATCAGGATATAGCCGGCGTGGCCGATGCTGGAATAGGCCAGCATGCGCTTGACATTCGACTGCGCGACCGCCGAGAGATTACCGATCACCATGGTGACCGCCGCCAGGATCGCGAGAATCAGCGCCCAGGTGGCGTGCTGCGAGCCGAGCGCCTGCAGCAGCAGCCGCGCCAGCGCCGCGAAGCCGGCGCCCTTGGCGCCAACCGACATAAACGCGGCGACCGGCGTTGGCGAGCCCTCGTAGACATCGGGCGTCCACATATGGAACGGCGCCATCGAAATCTTATAGCCGAAGCCAATAATCACCAGCGCCGCGCCGGCGAGCATAAACGCCACATCATCGGCCGGCAAGCCTGGCCCCGATAACTTCGCGCCAATCTCGGCGAGGTTCGACGTGCCGGTGGCGCCATACAGCAGCGCGATGCCAAACACCAGGAAGCCAGCTGCGAACGCGCCAATCAGCAGGTACTTCATCGCCGCCTCTTCGGAGGTCAGGCGCGGGTAGGCGAAACCAGCCAGCACATACAGCGTGATCGACAGCAGCTCGAGACCGAGGAATAACACAATCAGATCGCTGCCCTGCGCCAGCAGCATCATACCGCCAGTGGCGAATAGCAGCAGCGAGTAGTACTCGCCGCGCTCGATGCCATGGCGCGGCAGGTAATCGAGCGAGATCAAGATTGTGATCGCCGTGCTCAGCAGAAAGATCCAGTTGAGCGTGAGCGCGAAGTTGTCCAGCACCAGCATATTGTTGAAGGTGCTGCCGTTGGTGCCCCACAGCGGAATGCCGGCCACCGCCGCGGCCACAACGCCGGCGAGCGACAGATAGCCCGTCAGGCGCTTGTTGTTGGCGGAAATAATGAGATCGATCAGCAACAGTAGTGTCGCCCAGCCAAACACGATCAGCAGTTGGAGCGTCACACCGTAGTCGATCGAAGGAGGTGGAATCTGATCAGGCATTGGAAACCCTTATTAATTGTAAATTGCAAATTGTATATTGCAAATTACTCGATACAATACAATTTGCAATATGCAATTTACAATTATCAGCGTACGCCCGCCAGAACAGCGCCAAGCTGCTGCGCGATTTGTTGAACCGCCGGCTGCATCGGCTCGAAGAGCAGATTTGGATACAGGCCGATCGCGACTATCGGGACCAGTATGGCCGCCAGCAGCGCAATCTCGCGCGGCGAAATATCGCCTAGGGCGGCATTTTCGGGGTTGGTGACCTCGCCCATAAAAGTCAGGCGGAACATGCGCAGCAGGTAGGTCGCCGCCAGGATCACGCCGATCACCGCGAACAGCACAAACCGCGGGCCAAGCACATCCGAAAGATACGCGCCCTGCATAATCGTATACTCGCCGACGAAGCCATTCAGGCCCGGCAGGCCAACCGACGACATCACCATCGCCAGAGCCAGGCCGCCATAGATCGGCATCACCTTCCACAGCCCGCCGAACGCGGCCATCTCACGGGTGTGGCGCCGCTCGTAGATGTAGCCGACGACTAAGAACAGGGCGCCGGTCGACAGGCCGTGGTTGACCATCTGCAAAATCGCGCCCGAGATGCCAACCTGGTTCAGCGCAAAGATGCCCAGCACCACAAAGCCAAGGTGGCTGACCGACGAGTAGGCGACCAACTTCTTCATATCGGTCTGGGCGAACGAGACCATCGCGCCATACAGGATGCCAATCACCGCCAGCACGCCGATCGCCGGTGCGGCCCAGCGCGCGGCTTCGGGAAACAGCTGCAGATTGAAACGAATCAGACCATAGCCGCCCAGCTTCAGCAGCACGCCGGCCAGAATCACCGATCCGGCTGTTGGGGCCTCGGTGTGGGCCAGCGGCAGCCAGGTATGGAACGGCCACAGCGGCACCTTGATCGCGAACGCCAGGAAGAACGCCCCGAACAGCAGCCGGCTAACCGTCGGGTCGAGCTTGAGCGCGCCGCTGGCAATATTCTGCTGGATCGCCGCGATGTCGAACGTCGCCGTGCCGGTCGCCTGCACATTCAGCAGGTACAGCGCAATAATGCCGAGCAGCATGAATATCGAGCCGGCGAAGGTGTACAGGAAGAACTTCACCGCCGCGCGCACGCGGTTGCTGCTGCCCCAGATGCCAATCAGCAGCGCCATCGGAATCAGCGTGAACTCCCAGAAGATATAGAATAGAAATAGATCCTGCGCCACAAACACACCAATCATGCCGGTTTCGAGCAGCAGCATCAGCACCTGAAAGCCACGAAAATCCTTATGAACCGAGTCCCAGGTGGAGATCAGCGTGATCGGCGTAATGAAGGTCGTCAGCAGCACCAGCCACAGACTTACGCCGTCGAGCGAAACACTGTAGCCAATCCCCCACGACGGCACCCAGGGCAGGCTATCGAGAAACTGGAAGCCCTGGCTGGCGTCGAAGGTGAAGTACAGCACCAGCGAGGCAGCAAACGCCGCCAGCGCCGCCACGAACGCGAGCATGCGCTGCGCCCCAATATTCTCGCGCGGCACAAACAGCAGCAGCAATGCGCCGAGCGTTGGCAGCCAGAGCACGAGCGAAAGCAGAGGAAAGCCAAGCTGGTTCACAATAAGTCCCCAGTTGTCAGTTGTCAGTTGTCAGTTGTCAGTAGCACAATAACTGATAACTGACAACTGACGACTGACCACGAACTAGCGGGTCGCGAAATAGCCCACCAACACGACCACGCCGATGAAAAACACCCAGGCATAGTTACGAATATAGCCAGTCTGGCCACGGCGGAAGATGCCCGCAAGGCTGCCGAACGCGCGCCCAACGCCGTCGACCAGGATGCCGTCGATGCCCTGTTGGTCGAACACGTTAGCGAGGAATGCGTCCAACCGGCGATACCCGCGCCAAATCACGCGGTTGTAGAACCAATCGAAGCCCCAGGCCATCTCGGCGCCGCGCCAAATATCGCCGGCATAACGGTAGCCGGGATCTTCCTTGCCGGGCCTGATCCTGCTCTCGAGCACGCGGGCGTACAGATACCAGCCGCCATACATCGAAGCGGCCGCCAGCAGCGTCACCACCGCGGCCAGCACACCTTTACCGATCGTATATGGCCCGGATTCTTCGTTCAGCACCGGGTGCAGGTACTTCTCGAGCGAGTACAAGCCCGGCAGGTTCATCGCGCCGGCAATGATTGCCCCGACGGCGAGCACGAGCAGCACCCAGCGCATCGAGCCGGCGCTCTCGTGGGCGTGCTCGGCGTGCGCGTCGCGCGGCTTGCCCCAGAAGATCAGCGCCACCTGGCGGCCCATGTAGAAGGCGGTCATCAGCGAGGTGACGATCAATACAAGCCCTGCCAGCGTGCTGCCGACGTCGAAGGCATGGGCGATGATCTCGTCCTTGCTCCAGAAGCCGGCGAATGGAACGATACCCGCCAGCGCGAACGCGCCGACCATATAGGTCCAGAAGGTCATCGGCATGCGGTTCTTCAGGCCACCCATCCGGCGCATATCCTGGGTCTCGTGTGTGCCGTGGAGGATTGAGCCGGCGCCGAGGAACAGCAGCGCCTTGAACACGCCGTGGGTCAGCAGGTGGAACATACCGGCGGTATACGCGCCCATGCCCACGGCCGCCACCATATAGCCCAGCTGCGAGATAGTTGAGTAGGCCAGCACGCGCTTGATATCCCACTGCGTAATCGCCGCAGTGGCCGCCAGAAATGCCGTCAGCACGCCGACCGCCAGCACCCAGCCGTTGACGCCGCTCGACAATTCGAACAGCGTGTGGTTGCGCGCGATCAGGTAAACACCCGACGTGACCATGGTGGCCGCGTGAATCAGCGCCGAGACCGGCGTGGGGCCGGCCATCGCGTCGGGCAGCCAGATGAACAGCGGCACCTGCGCCGACTTACCAGTAACCCCGATCAACATCAGCAGCGTAATCAGCGTCGCCATGCCGATCGTGCCGAAGATGCCCAGGCTCACCACCTGCGAGCCAAGCTGCTCGGGTCGCTCGAGATAGCCGGTGATGATCTGTCCATTGCGTAATGGATCGTTTGAGTAGAAGTTGAGCGAGCCGAAGCTGGCGAACAACGCCATCATCGCCAGCAGCATGCCGGCGTCGCCGATACGGTTGACCACGAAAGCCTTCACCGCCGCCTCGGAAGGCACGATGCCCGGCGGGACGCTCCGGCGGTCGAACCAGTGGCCGATCAACAGGAACGAGCACAGGCCCACACCCTCCCAGCCGAGGAACAGCAGCAGCATGTTGTCGCCCATCACCAGGAACAGCATAGCGGCGATGAACAGATTCAGGTAGCCGAAATAGCGCATCGGGCGCGCGTCGCCGTGCATATAGCCGATCGAGAAGATGTGGATCAGACCGCCGACGCCAGTGACGAGCAGCGCCATCACCGCCGTGAGTTGGTCGAACAAAAAGCCGAACGGCACGCGGAACGCGCCGATCGACATCCATTCCCACACCACGAAGTCGATCCGCTCCTTCCCTGCGGGCAGCGTCTGGAGGGCATAAATCGCGATCAGCGAGGCGACGAACGCGAGCACCACCGCGCCGCTTGCCACCAGCCCGGCCTGGCGTTCATTGCGAATCACAAACGTGTTCAGCAAGAACCCCAGCAACGGGAGGGCGGGGATGAGTATGACGATCCAGGTCAAGTCAGACATCTGCGTTCCTCGACAATATCGACCACCGACCACTGACCACCGACCACCGGCTATCTCATTGCGGTCGTCGGTCGTCTTAGCCCTTTAGCGTATTAATCTCATCGATATCCGTCGTCCGCTTGCTGCGGAATATCGTTACCAGCAGTGCCAGGCCGACTGCGACCTCGGCGGCGGCGACGGTGATGACGAAAAAGACTAGGATCTGCCCATTGGCCGACTGCCAGCGCTGTGCGAAGGCCACTAATGCCAGGTTGGCCGAATTCAACATCAGCTCGACCGACATAAACACAATCAGCGCATTCCGGCGGATCAATACGCCCAGCACGCCAAGCGTGAACAACACCGCGCCGAGCATTACATAGTAGCTAATTGGAACCATCACAAAAACCCCTAATGAGCGGTAAACCCGAGCCACTTGAAGATAGAGAATAGAGGAGATCTTCCATCTTCTATCTTCTATCTTCGATCTTCAATTCTTGGTCGGCGCGTTGATGCAGCACCACCACACCAACCAGCGCCGCCAGCAGAATCACCGACGTAATTTCAAATGGCAGGAGGTATAAGCTAAACAACGCCTCGCTAATCTTCGTCGGCGTCGCAAAGTCCGGCGCGCCAGTGGCCGATGCTGTCACCGCCGTGGATGGGCGCGCAAAGCCAACATACGCCGCCTCGGCCAACAGCAGCAGGCCCAAGAGCAACGCCAGCGGGCGCTGCCAGGCAATTCTGTCTCGGTCGTCTTCGGCGCGCTCGGCACCCAGCAGCATCACCACGAACAGGAACAGCACGATGATTGCGCCGGCATAGACGATCAGCTGAACCGCGAACAAGAATGGTGCGTTCAGCAGCAGATAGAGCACCGCGATCGAGCTAAAGTTCAGCAGCAGGAACAGCACGCTATGGATCGCGTTCTTGCTCAGCAGCATTGCGACCGCACCAATAATTGCGACAACAGCGGTGACGATGAAGACGACGAGTTCCATATATGCTCCGGATTGTATATTGCAAATTGTAAATTGCAGTATGGTCCATACCAATTTGCAATGGACAATTTACAATTTACAGGTCGATCTGGGCGGGCGGGCTGGGGCGGCGGTCGAGCTGCTGAAGAATCGGCGGAATCTCGCCATGGCCCTTGTCCGGCGGCACCAGCAACATCTCTTTGGTATAAATCGAGGACTTGCGGTCGTAGAATGATAGCTCATATTGGTGCTCAAGCACAATCGCATTCGTCGGGCAGGCGTCCTCGCAATAGCCGCAGAAGATGCAGCGCAGCATATTGATCTCATAGGTTGCGGCATAGCGCTCGCCGGGTGAATTCGGCTTGGCCGGGTCGTTCTCGGCCGGCACCACCAGGATGGCATCGGCCGGGCAAGCGGCGGCGCACAGCGAGCAGCCAATGCAGCGCTCCATGCCGTTCGCAAAGCGCTTGAGCTCGTGGCGGCCGCGGAAGCGCTCGCGCACCGGGCGCTTGACCTCGGGGTATTGCACCGTGACCGGCTTCTTGAACAGATATTTGAAGGTCGTGCCGAGACCTTTGACGATTTCACTAAGCATGTTGCTTCTCCAAGCATAATGCGTAATGCGTAATAATCTGGGACAACAATTACGTTTTACGTTTTAGCTCTGCACGTTGGCCTGCGTCGCCTGTTTTTTGACCATCGTGACCTCGCTGCTGGGTTTGCGCGGGCCGCTGAAGCTCGCCACGCCAAGGACCACCACCAGGCCGATCACAAAGGCGATGATGCCGCTGATATAGCGATCGCCAATCAGCACATTCAGCACCGCCGTGAGCGCAACATTGAACAGCGCCATCGGCAGCAAGATCTTCCATCCCAGGTTCATCAGCTGGTCGTAGCGCACGCGCGGAATAGTTGCGCGGACCCAGACCGACACGAACGACAGCACTGCAACCTTCAGCAGGAACGCGCCGAGCGATAACAGGCCAAACACCGCGTTGGCCCCCGCGTCGCCAATCGTTGGCGCCAGGCCCTCGCGCAGCGTGTACAGGCCTGGGAAGTGCCACCCGCCCAGGAACAGCGTCACCGCGATTGCATTCATCGCGACTAGCTTGATATACTCCGACATAAAGAACAGCGCGAACTTCATGGAACCGAACTCGGTGTTGTAGCCGCCGACCAGCTCCTGCTCCGCTTCGACCAAATCGAACGGCGCACGCACGACTTCGGCAGTCGAGGCCAGCAGGAAGATCACGAAGCCCAGAAACTGCGGGACGATGTACCACCAGCCCCATTGCTTGTCAACAATCTGGGCGGTGCTGAAGCTCTCGGCCTGCATCACGACGGCCAAAACCGACAGGCCCAGCGCCAGTTCGTACGATATTATCTGGGCCGAGGCGCGTACGCCGCCAAGCATCGAGTACTTGTTGTTCGACGACCAGCCCGCGATCGCAATGCCATACACCCCCAGCGAAGTCACCGCCAGCAAATACAGGATACCGATGCTAATCTCGGCCAATTGTAGGAAGTTGCTGCCGCCCGCCGGGGCGCAGCCACCCACTGGCAGCACGCCATTGCCGCCGACCGGCCAGCAGCCTAGCGGGATGGTCGCCCAAATAATCAGCGCCGGAATGGTGGCGAAGGCCGGCGAGATCAGATAGACCCACTTGTCGGCCATCGCCGGCGTGATATCTTCTTTGAAGAACAGCTTCACCGCGTCGGCAGCCGGCTGCAAAAAGCCGCCCAGCAGCTTGCGGCCGCCCGGCAGCGGGATATAGCCGGCGCGATTCGGCCCGACGCGATTCTGCAGACGCGCCAGCACAATGCGCTCGAACAGCGTAAAGTATGCGAACAAGGTCGTCGTCGCCAGGGCCAGAACCAGGCACTTCACAATTAGGATACCTACGTCGAGAAAGGCCATTGCTTTCACCACATTGTAAATTGCAAATTGCATCCTAGGCGTTGAACCTAACGCAATCTACAATTTTCAATCTGCAATTTTTGTCACCGCTACTCGCGTCTGCGGGCCGGTCAACACGCTTGACAGATCGGCGGCCTTGACGTGTGGCACCAGCACAAGCCCTGCGCCGAGGCCGGCATCGATCGTGGCTGGCAGGTCGAGCGAGCCAGCCGCCGACGTGATCCGAACTGTTTCGCCAATCGCCACGCCAAGGCGCTGCGCATCCGCGAGGCTCAAGATCGCGTGGGGCGGTGCGAGGCGGTTGAGCAGCTTCGAGCCACGCATCCACTCGCCGCCGTCGTAGGCGCGTGCTGGCAGCAGCAGCGTCAGCGGGAAGGCCTCGTCGGCGGCTGGCGCGGCCGGCTCGCGGAAGGCCAGCTGAAACACGCTCTTGCCGTCGTCGGCCATAGTCGGTAGCTGCACGCCCACGCCCTCGGTATTCTCATAGGAGGTGCCGTCGTAATAGAACGCCTCGTTTGGTTGGCGGCCCCACGACTTGCCCGTCAGCTCCAGGCTGGTGTAACTGGTGCCACGGTAGCCATTAACAGTAGTGCTAATCTCGTCGGCGATATCGCTGGAGACGACATAATCCCAGCCTGTCGGCGGCGCCGCGACTGCAACGCTGGCCGCGGATTCGGTCGCGCGGGCCTTGGCGCGCTTCTTAGGGACACTTGGCGCGGCTGGAACGGCCGGCATCAGCGCCTGGACCGCGCGCGCGACATCCTGGAACACCAGCCAGTCGGGCGGCGCCTCACCCGGCGCGCGGCGAGCCTGGCGGAAGCGCTGTACCCGGCGCTCGGCGTTGGTGAACGTGCCCTCTCGCTCGGCAACCGCTGCGACAGGAAGCACCACATCGGCCAGCGCAGCCGTCTCGGTGAGAAACAAATCCTGCACCACCAGGAACTCAAGCTGGTTTAGCGCCGCGGCAGCGGCCGGGTTCGACTTGGCCGGGTTCATGCCGGCGATATACATGCTGCGCAGCGTGCCAGCCTGCGCCGCGCTCCACATCTCGCGGGTGCTCATGCCGGCGGTCGCCGCCGCGCCGCCCGGACCCCGATCGGGACGCACGCCCATATCCAGCGCGCCGCGCGTGTTGCCATCGGGCAGCAGCGCGATCATGCCATTGTTCGCGCGCCCGGCCTTGCCGGTGACCAGCGCCAGGTTCGACAGCGCCTGCGGCAACGCCGGGCCGACCGACAGTGCAGTGCGACCATAGACGATAATGCCATTTTCGGCAGAGGCGAACGAGCGCGCCACCGCGCGGATACTGTCCTCGGGGACTCCGGTCGCCTCGACCAGCTCGGCCAGCTGCGGCCGGTCCAGGCCGCGCCGCAGATCCTCAACGCCGCGTAGGCGCGACGCGATGAAGTCGTCCTTCTGGAGGTTCTCTTCGACGATCGCGCTGATCATCGCCAGCACCAGCTGCGGGCCGGTGCCGACGCGCGGGTGCAGCGCGCGGGTCGCGAAGCGGTCGAGCTTGGTCGGGAAGGGGTTGACCACATTCAGCTCGCCGCCGCGATCGGCAATACCGCGCAGGCGGATGACATACAGCGGCGCCTCCTCCTCGGGGTCCGCGCCGATCACCAACACCGACGTGCCTTTGCCGAGCTTCATCAGATTGGTGCCTGCGCCAACGCCCAGCATATTCGGCAGGTCGTCGAGCGCGGCCGGCTCGTCGGGCGTGCCCTTGCGGTGATCGATGTTATTCGAGCCAAGCACCTCACGGAACAGCTTCTGAAACAGGAATAGATCCTCATTCGGCAACTTCGCGCCGGCCAAGCCAGCCAGCGCGCCAGCGCCAGCCGAGGCGCGGATCAGCGTCAGCCGATCGGCAATGATCTGGAAGGCCTCGTCCCAGGTTACCTCGGCCCACTGGTTATTCCGGCGAATCAGCGGGTTCTTCAGCCGCTCCTGGCTGGTGAAATCGCGCATGCCATAGCGGCCTTTGTCGCAGGTCCAGATCTCGTTGACATAATCGTTCTCGCGCGGCATCACGCGCATCAGCTCGTCGTAGCGCATATCAAGCGAGATATCGCAGCCGACCGAGCAACGATTGCAAATGCTCGGCACCGAGCGCAGCTCCCACACCCGCGCCTTGAAGCGAAAATCCGAGCTGGTCAGCGCGCCGACCGGGCAGATGTCGGTGGTATTGCCGGAAAACTTCGAGTCGAACGGCGGGTCGCTTTTCGAGATAATCTCCCACGAGCGGCCGCGATTGTCGAACCCAAGCACCGGGTCGCCGGCAATCTCATCCTGAAAGCGTACGCAGCGAGCGCACAGGATACAGCGTTCGCGATCGAGGTAGATCAGGTCGCCCAGCGGAATCGGCTTCTCGAAATGGACTTTATCGGAGTAATCGTAGCGCGAGTTGCCCGGGCCCCACTCCATCGTCAAGTTCTGAAGCGGGCACTCGCCGCCCTTATCGCAGACCGGGCAGTCGAGCGGGTGCGAGGTCAGCAGGAATTCGAGCTGGCCTTTCTGGGCAAACTCGACGCGGTCGGTAACCGTCTTGACGACCATACCCTCGCTGACGGGCGTGACGCAGCCGGCCTGCAGCTTGCCCATCATCAGCGCCAGCTCGGGCTTACCATCGGCGCCGATCACCGGCTGGCGGGTGGCCGGGTCGAGCTTGGGCGTATAGGCCTCGACCAGGCACATGCGGCACATGCCGACCGCCTTCATCTTCGGGTGGTAGCAGAATACCGGCACCGACACCGCTGCGGCGCGCGCCGCATCGACGATATTCGTGCCGGCCGGAACGGTCACGGTCTGACTATCTATCGTGAGCGTAACATCGGGCATACTTTTCGCCTTTATGCATCGAATAAATGCGATGTCTGATATCGCAAACGTGCTGATGAACTTTTATTATTAAATCGGGCATTTCGCACCGTCACATGCGCGGGGCTAAAGCACCCGCGCTAACAGCCCAAGCCCGCTGAAGCGGGCTACCCGATTAATTTCTTAATCTTCATAAGCACGTTGTTATTATGCTGAATATGTTTATACAATACGTTTTAACGTGTTTCGAATGCCAAGCCACGAATTCATTCGTGGAGCTAGTGTCGCGCCGGCATGAGCGGGATCGCCGCCCGGCCATTACCATTCGCCGGCGCCGCGCCGAGCGCCTGCTCGAACTCTTCTGGGAACAGCTTCAGCGCGCTCTTGATCGGCATCACCGCGCTCTCGCCCAGCAGGCAGAAGCAGTTGCCGGCCATCTGGTTATAGATATCGTGGAGCGTCGGGATATCCAGGGCGCGCCCGTGGCCCTCGGTCATGCGGTGCAGCACCTGCACCAGCCAGGTGGTGCCTTCGCGGCAGGGCGTACACTTGCCGCACGACTCGTGCTTGAAGAACTCATCCATCTTATAGGCGGTCTCGACCGCGCTGGTGGTTTCGTCCAGCACAATCACACCGGCGGTGCCGAGCATCGTGCCGGTGGCCGCCATACCCTCGAAGTCGAGCGTAGCGTCGAGTTGGTCGCCGGTCAGCCAGGGCGCCGAGGCGCCGCCAGGAACGATAATCTTTGGCTTGCGGTCGCCGCGCATACCACCGCCGTACTCCGGGGCGTAGATCAGCTCGCGCAGCGGCGTCCCCATCGACAGTTCATAGTTGCCGGGCTTGTTGACATGGCCGCTGACCGAACACACCTTTGTCCCAGGGCTCCGCTCGGTGCCGAACGAGCGGAACCAGGATACACCCTTCTCGAGGATCCGCGGGACATTGGCGAGCGTCTCGACGTTGTTGATGACCGTCGGCTTACCGTACAGGCCGGCGACGGCTGGGAACGGCGGCTTGAGGCGCGGCTGGCCGATCTTGCCTTCCAGCGACTCCATCAGCGCGGTTTCTTCGCCGCAGATATATGCGCCGGCGCCGCGATGGACGTAGATATCCAGATCATAGTCTGTGCCAAGGATATTTTTGCCCAGGAAGCCTTTTTGATAGGCTGCGTTGATCGCGCGCTCCAGAATGCGGGCGCCGTGGGCGAACTCGCCGCGGATATAGATATAGGCGATGTGGCACTCGATCGCGTAGGCCGAGATCGCGATGCCCTCGATGACTTGGTGAGGGTTCTTATCGATGATCTCGTGGTTGTTGAACGTGCCGGGTTCACTCTCGTCGGCGTTGCACAGCAGATAGCGCGGATAGACGTCCTTCGGCAAAAAGCCCCACTTGACACCGGTCGGGAAAAATGCGCCGCCGCGGCCGCGCAGGCCGGAGTCCTTTACCATCTGGACGATGTCAGCCGGGGTCTTCTCTTTCAGCGCAACGCGCAGCGGCTCGTAGCCGCCGTGTTTGAGATAGACTTCGAGATCGTCGAAGTGCTCGACGTCGCGGTTGCGCATGACAACGTGTTCAGTCAACGGGGGCATGTGATTACCTGCACTCTTTCCAGGCCGAACGACAGGCACATGACAAAGGCAAGTGTATAGAAAGGGGCGACTTCGCGCCCGCTAATGTACCATTCTCAGAGCTTCGTGTCAAATCGCACAAATACCGCTCATACGGGAGTTAGCGCGGAAGTAACGGCATCCACAGATTACACAGATGGCACAGATCAGGTTTTTTCCTATCTGTGTAATCTGCGAAATCTGTGGATGAGAACAGCCTATCGCCCGTTGTTCAGTGCCCGCCAGAGCGCCTCTGATCGGATTGGCAGCTCGGTGATGCGCGCGCCGACGGCCGCGCGCACGGCATTGGCTACCGCAGCCGCCCCGGCAGTGATCGGCGGCTCGCCGATGCCCCGCGCGCCGAATGGGTTGTGCGGCGAGCGATTCTCGACCAAAACGGTCTCGATAGTCGGTACGGTATCGATCTTGGGGATGTCGTAGTCCATGAAGCTGCCGGTCAGCAGTTGGCCATACTCGTCGTACACCATCGCCTCGTGCAATCCCCAGCCAACGCCCTGGATCACGCCGCCATGGATCTGGCCGGTGACCATGGTCGGGTTCAGCGCGAAGCCAACATCCTGCACCGCTACGTAGTGCAGCGGCGTGATCTGGCCGGTTTCGCGATCGACCGCGACTTTGACGAGGTGCACCACGAAGCCAGGCGCGTTCTCGGGCATCGCCGCGCGCCCCTCGCCAACGATCGGGCCGGGGCCGCCTTTTTTATGCTCGGCCTTGCCAGCCAGCTCGCCAAGCGGCACCGCCCGCGCCGGCACGCCCTTGACCTGCACCTTGCCATCCCTCAGCTCAAGGTCGTCGACCGCCGCCTCGAACTCCTCGGCGGCCAGTTCGAGTAGCTTGCGGCGCACCTCGTGCGCGGCGTTGGCGATCGCCCCCGACACGCTGTAGGTGGTCATGCTGCCGCCGCTTGGCCCGGCGAATGGGCCGGTCTGCGTATCGCCCTGAACGATCTCGACCTGATCGGGCGAGACGCTTAGGATCTCGGCGGCGATCAGCACGAAGCTACTGTTCACGCCCGAGACGTCGACTGAGCCCACGTGCACACGGATCGTGCCATCGTTGTCGACCCGGCAGACCGCCGCGGCCGGCGACATGCCGCACGGCCAGCCGCCCACCGCAATGCCGACTCCCTCGACCGTTCGTGCTGATGATTGAGGATCGAGGATAGAGGATAGCGGGTTGCTCTGATAAGACTTTGGCTGGCTATCCTCGATCTTCGGTCCTCGATCCTCTATCCTCGCTCGCTCTTTCCAAAGCGGGTGCTCGCGCATGCGTTCGAGGCACTGCTTCAGGCCGATATCCGGCCATGGATCGCCATTGCCCATCAGGTCGCCGGTCTCGGCCGCGTTGCGCAGGCGGAACTCCAACGGATCGAGGCCCAGCTCGCGGGCCATGTCGTCGATATTCGACTCGATCGCGAATGTAGCCGATGGCGCGCCAGGCGCGCGATAGGCGCCGGCCTGCGGCTTGTTAGTTAGCACCTCGTAGCAGTCGATCTTGACATGGTCACATTTGTAATAGCCGCCCAGCAGGATGCCGATGATCCCACCGAGCGCGAACGGAAACACGCCATTGTCCATCAGCACACGCGCCTGGATGGCAGAGATCGCGCCATCGCGCGTCGCGCCGGTCTTGATCTCGATCAGCGTAGCAGGCGCGGGCGTAGTGGTCAGAAAGTCCTCCGAGCGCGTGAGGACCATGCGCAGCGGCGCTTGCAGCTTCAACGCCGCCGCGCCCACCAGCGCCTCGATGATGCCGTATTTCGCGCCAAAGCCACCGCCGACCGTCATCGGAACCACGCGCACCTTGCGCTGAGGCAGGCCAAGCAGGCGCGATAGCTCATCGCGCAGGCCAAACTGCCCTTGTGTGCTGACATACAGCGTAATATCGCTGCCCAACGCACCGGGCTCGGCCACGACCGCGCACGGCTCCATGTAGGTCTGGTGGACAATCGGCGTGCGATACACGCGCTCGATCACCACGTCGGACAGGGCGAACCCCTGCTCGACATCGCCGCGTTCGAAATGATTCTCGGCGTGTACATTCGACGGCGCGCGATCGTTTGACTCGACCTCCTTATCCACCGCCGCGTGCGCGGCTGTCATGTCTATGCCCTCTTTCGGCAAGCCGTTCGGCCAGATCACCGGCGCGTCGGGCTTGGCCGCTTGGAGCAGATCGACGACCGCCGGCAGCGGAGCATACTCGACCTGAACCAGATCGGCGGCGTCGCGTGCGATCGCCTCGCTCTCGGCAACCACCACTACCACCGGCTGGCCGCGGAAGTAGACCTTGCCCTTAGCCAACACCGCGCTATGCCGCGAATTGATTGCTCGATCGCGCGTGGGCAGATCGTCGGCGGTGAATACATCAACCACGCCGGGCAACCGCCGCGCCGCGCTCGCGTCGACCGACACAATCTCGGCGTGGGCGTACGGGCTCAGCACCGGCCGCGCATGCAACATCCCCGGCAGCCTCAGGTCGGCGACATAGCGCGCCCGCCCGGTAATTTTCTCGAGCCCATCGATCGACTTACGCCCCTTGCCAAGATACTGGTACGTCACATCTTCCTGCTGCATTTCTCTTCATTCCCTTCATAACAACCAGGTACGAGCGCATTGTACAGCATTGCGCCGCATTCGGCCAAGTGATGCAATTCTTGCGCCGAAAGATTTGTTCAACTGCCACACTTCGACTATACTACGGCGCTGAGGATGCCACGTCGCTAATACACATCGGCAGAAGTTGCCATCTGGTTGATAGTCAGCAGTAGGCAGTCGGCAGTCGGCAGTAGACTGCATCCTGCATCCTGCATACTGGCGACCAATCTGAAGGGGAAGACACCGCGATATGCTAGACCGCTTGCGTGCCGCGACCATGCTAGTCGCGCTCATGCTTATGCTGAACGCTTGCGCTGGCTCGGAAGCTCGGGCCACCGCGCCAGAGCCAACCCGAGCCGTCACCGCCGTGGCCCCCACCGCCCCACCAACCGCGCCCCCCACCGCGGCGCCAACCAGCACGCCCGCGCCGACAGCCGTGCCAACGCTGGCCAAGGGCGTGATCGTTGCCGGAGTGGATGTGGGTGGTCTGACGCCCGATGTGGCGCGTAAGAAGCTGGAGCAGGAGCTGGCCCCACTGCTGCGTCCACTTGACGTGCAGGCTGGCGAGAAGAGCGTGACGCTCAAGCCTGAATCGATCGATCTCCACTTGCCGATCGACGACCTGCTCAGCCACGCTGCGTCGGCCAAATCCGGCGACACGATCGAGCTCAGTGTGACGTACGACGCGGCGAAAGTACGCGCAGCGTTGGCCGAACTCGGCCCGGCCACCGATGACCCGCCGGCGATCACAGTGATCAGCAGCACCAAGACGATCTCGCGCAGCTTTGGGCTCAATGGCGGCGGGCTCGATCTCGACGCCGCTCTCAAGCAGATCGACGAGCGGCTCCGTGCAGTCGGCGGAGCGCGGCGGATAACGTTGGCGCCGGCCAGCGGCGCGGCCATTCGCCCAACGCCCGCGCAGTTGCAAGAGCAGATTGAGGTGATCGCCAAGCAATGGAACGGTGTCGTCGGCGTGTATGTCTACGATCTCGCCAGCGGGCAGGAGATCGCCAGCCTGAACAAGAACAGCGTCTTCTCGGCCGCCAGCACGATCAAGGTTGCGATCATGCTGAACGCCTACGCCCACCTCGATAACTTTACGGCCAAGCAGGTGCAAGCGCTCAAGAAGATGATCGTCGACAGCGATAACTTGGCCGCGAACACGATTCTGGCGGCGTCAGTCGGCGGCAGTGGCACCGAGGATGCGCTGCGTGGTGCCGAGCAGATGAGCGCAACAATGAAGGAGCTTGGGCTGTCGCACATCTATCTGTACGTCCCGTTTGAGGCGACCGAGTATCTGGCGCAGCGGAAGGTCAAATACAAGCTCGGCCCAAAGCGCGATGGCGATGCGCCCTACACCGACTCGGGCCGCGCGCTGCGCGCCACGCCGGCCGAGATGGCCCAGATCTATGTGCTCATCGACCAGTGCAGCCAAGGTCAGGGAGCGCTGCTGGAAAAATACGGCAAGCATCTGAATGCCAAACGCTGCCAGGAGATGCTGGACCGGCTGAACGAGAATGGCGACCGCAGCCGTATGCGCTCGGGATTGCCGAGCACTGCGCGCGTGGAGCACAAGAGCGGCTGGATCGACGACATGCAGGCCGACGTTGGGATCGTCCGCTCGTCCGGCGGCAACTTTGTGATCGCCAGCTATCTCTACCGTGCCACCAAGGCCGCGCTGCCCGACAAGCTCTTCCAGCCATTTCTAGGCGGCTTCGCGCGGCTGGTGTATAGTTACTATAATCCTATTTTGGCTAGCAAGCCGTAGCCGCACTCTGCTAAAGAAGCTATCCTTCTGAAACCGCTATTTGCCTGCGGCAGCATGGTACTTTCTGATTCTCTGTCTTCGTTTTTGCGCTCGCAGAGCACAAAAACGAAGACAATTAGAAAAGTAAAGTACCATTTTCTCCTCCTGAAAGGAGCACGCTATGCCCAACCTCCCCATCCACCGCATGATTCTCTATAAACACGGCGTCGGCTATTTCGAGCGGCGCGGGGCGGTCGACGGCACAGAGCTGCGGCTGAGCTTCCCGCGCGCGGCGATGGACGATGTGCTGAAAAGCCTGGTCGCGCTCGACCTGGGTGCTGGGCAGGTGCATGGCGTCGACTTCGAGACGCCCGAGGATCGCGCGGCGCAAATCGCCCGCGGTTCGATTCATCTTTCCGATAATCGCAGCATGCTCGACTTGCTGCGCGATCTGCGCGGCCGGCGGGTGCGGCTGTGGCTGGAAGACGAGCGCGAAGAGCCGCGCAAAGGCTTCGGGCTGCGCGGGGGCCGGCCACCTACCGCGCGCGATCCGGACGAAAGCGACGGGCCGCCGGTGCCCGAACTGCCGCCGCCCTCACGTACCCAGGTCGATGGGCTGGTGATCGGCATCGACGTCGAGGACGACGAAAATCTGCTGCGCGCGCCGATCGTCTCGATCTACCAGCCCGACCAGCGGCGTGTGCGTACCTATGGCCTGCGCGAGATCAAACGGCTGGAACTACTCGACGACCGCTCGGCGGAAGACCTGAGCTATTTCCTGCGCGCGGCCCAGAGCGAAGAGGATCGCCGCGCCGCGACTCTGCGGCTCTCGGAAGGCGCCCACGAGCTGCTGGTGGGCTACATCGCACCCGCGCCGGCATGGCGGGTGAGTTACCGCCTGCTGGCCGAGAACAAAGAACAAAGCACAGAGAACAATGGATCGGATGGCAAAGAAGCTGTTCTTGGTTCTTTGTTCTCGGTTCTGCTGCAGGGCTGGGGCTTGTTCGACAACCAGCTCGACGAAGATCTGATCGATGTCGGGCTGACGCTTGTCGCCGGCATGCCGGTTTCGTTCCGCTACCGGCTGTACGAGCCGCACACACCCGAGCGCCCGCTGGTAGCCGACGAGGAGCGCACGGTCAATGCGCCGATCGAATTTGCAGGTGGCATGCCGCCACCCGCGCCGGCTGTGATGGCGGCCGCGCCGATGATGAAGCGTACGGGCCACCCGCTGACACTGAGCGCCGATGAGCCGGCGACCGAGCGGCTGTCGATGGATATGCTGGAGGCCTCGACCGCAGCGGCGAGCGTTGGCGAGGAGCGCGGCGCGCTGTTCCAATATCGTGTGGCGCACCCAGTCAGCGTGGCGCGCGGCCAGTCGGCCATGGTGCCGATCGTTGGGCAGCGATTAGGTGGGCGCAAGGAGCTGTTGTACAACAGCGCCAAGCTGCCCAAGCACCCGGTCGCCAGCCTGCGGATGCGCAATGAGACCGGTCTGACGCTGGAGCGCGGACCGGTGACGGTGATCGAGGAAGGCGACTACGCCGGTGAGGCCGTGCTGCCATTCACCCGCGCGGGCGGCGAGCTGATTGTGCCTTACGCTGTCGAGCTGGGAATCACAATCGCCGAGGAGCACAGCGGCGAGCGCCAGACCAGCGGGCTGAGCGTGCGCGATGACTACCTGATCATTCAGGAGTGGGATATCCGCCAGACTCTGTATCGCATCCATAGCACGCTGAGCGCCTCCGCCGAGGTGACAATCGAGCAAGCGCTGCTGCCGAGCTACACGCTAACCGACTCACCCGCGCCGTCGGAGCAGGCTCAGGGCCTTGCGCGCTGGCCAGTCGCGTGCGCGCCGAACGTCGAGACTAGCTTCATCGTCCGTCAGCGCAGCGAGACCAGCCGCTGGGAGCGGATCGGCGATCTCGCGCCCAAGCAGCTGCGCGAGTACCTGCGACAGCGCTACCTCGATGAGGCGACCTACCAGGATCTTGTGGGCGTGCTGGAGGTCTATGGCCAGATCGCGGGCCACCGTCGGCGGCTGGAAGAGATCGAGCGCGAGCGCAAGGCAATCTACAAGCAGCAGCAGCAGATCCAGGGCAGCCTCGGCCCGCTCGGCCGCGAGGGCGAGGAGGGTGCGCTACGCTCGCGCTATGTGGCTACGCTCGGCGGCCTGGAAGATCGCCTGGTCGGGCTCGGTGATGAAGAGCAGCGCCTCCTTGCCGAGATCACGCGCCTGGAAGCCGAGGTGCAGCGGCGGCTTGGCGAGCTGACGGGCAAGCGGTAGTGGTGCGCGGCGCAGCGTGCCTAATACACAATCAGCACCCGCGCCGCTCGAATAGCTCCGAAGCTAGCGTGCGCAGCACCGGGAACTCCTCGCCCCAGCCAGTGTCGCTATGCTCCCAGAACTCGGCCATGGCGCGGTTGCCGGCGCGCTCGTAGTCCAGTGCCTGGGCCAGCATCTCGATCCGGTCGAGGCCCTTGACGAGCCGGGCCTCCGGGCTGCTGGCGGTGGCATATTCATCCCACAGCGCCAGGTAGGCCTCGCAATTCGGCAGCGCCGCGAATAGCTCGGCGACCGCGCAGCGCTCGGCAGCGTGCTTGGTAGCCGCGCCGATCAGCCGCCGCGCCGAGGCCGGCAGATCGCCCAGCAGCGTCTCGGCCATGTCGTGCACCAGGGCGATCGCCAGCAATTTGCCGCGATCCATGCCCGGCACTGCATCGCCGATCAGCAGCGCCAGCGTCGCCACGCCGAAGGTGTGCTCCGCGATACTCTCAGGGTGCGCGACGCCGCGCTGCAGCCAGCCGATTCGCGGCAGCAGCTTGAGCGTGGCCAGCCTGGTGTAAAGTGTCAGAAGAGCGGCTGAGGATTGATCATGCATCGTTGCGCTCCCTTCGATATGAAAAGGATGCGCATTATCGCATGCACAAGGGGTGTGAGTCAACTACCAATTGTAGCAAGATTATAGCAATCTGCAATTGCCTATTGTGCCCACGGCCAGCGCCAGCCGCCCGGCACGAACACGCCATCCCATGGTTGGCCCTTGAGTGGCAAGCCCAGGCTGATCTCCCAGATGCTTTGTTGTTGGCCTAATGGATCGTATCGCGTGACGGTGTCGTGGCTAAAATTCAGCGAAAAGATGCTGCCGCCCGGGCCAGCCACCAGGTGATGCTGGTCGCGAGCGGGATCGATTACATCCACCACTTTGAAACTGTCGGTCTCGACAATTGTGATTCCACCTTTCTGACCATCGCCGCGCGGGATGGCAAGATGATGATCGTCGAGGCGTAGAAGATCCCACGGCGACGGGCCAGGCGCGAGCGATTCAGCAACACTCGTGTGGCCGCTGCTTACATCGATGCGCCGGAGCGTGGGTGTTGCACTTGAGTGCAACACGTAGATCGCCCGGCCGTCCGAGCTTAGCGCCAGCCAGCCGGTCCGACCAATATCGGCTCGCTCCGGCGGGTAGGCTGACCCAACACCACTGGGCAGTTCGATCTTCCAGACGGTATCGTCCACTTGATCGATCGTGAACAACGCCTTGCCGTCTGGCGCGAGAGCCAATGGGCCGGGGGCCACCCCGCCGTGAAAATCCGGTATTTGAGTCAGCGTGGCCATGTCGAGCGCAATGACGCCACCCGATTGAGCGGCATACAACCAGCCGCGCTGTTCATCCAGCGCCATGCTTGCACTTAATCGAAATGGGTAGGGGTCATCCCAGCGATTGATCTCGCCAAGTGTCCGCGCATCCACGGCGACGATCGATTGGGAAAGCATGATATACAGCCGATCGAGCAGCGGATTATAGATAATGCCTCTTGGCTGGTCGCCGACGGTGACGGAGCGCAGGCGCGCCCCGTTATCCGCATCAAGCTCGATCAGTTGTTTAGTCTGGCGATCGACCACGAATAAGCGGTCGGGGATGCGGCCGACCGTCGCGCCACTGCGCACTGCAATCAGCAGCGCGAACAGCAGCAGCGCCACGACCGCCCCGGCTAGCGCGACTCCATGCGCCAGCCATGCGCCGAGCGCCGGGCGCCGCAGCCGGGCGCGCACCGCCGCGCGTACGTCGGGCGTCGCGCCGCCGGAGGCAAGCACGGCCGCGATGCGGCGAGCGTCGTCGCGCAAGCGCTCCAGACGGGCCGTGCATGTCGCACAGGTCAGGATATGGGCGCGCAGCTCGGCATGTGTGGCGGGATCGAGCGCGCCGTCGAGGTAGGCGGCCAGCTGCCGATGATCAGGATGCATCGTCTTCCTCCCGTGCGCCATAGGCAGCGCGAAACGCGGCGCGACCGCGACTGATCCGCATACGCACGGTCCCTTCGCTAACCTGGAGCAATTTGGCCACCTCGGCGTAAGAGAAGCCGGCAACTAGGTGCAGCAGCAACGGGGCGCGCTGCTGCGCCGGAACGCGCGCCAGCGCGGCTTGGACCCGCGCGGCCTCCAGCGCGCTGCGATCGGGCGCCGGCACGCTGACGTGCTGCCCAAATGCCAATGGCAGCCAGCTAATCAAGCGACGGCGGCGCAGGGCCGAAAAAGCCTGATTATGCGCGATCCGGTACAACCAGCTGCGTAAGAGGCCAGGGTCTTCCAAGCTGTCGATCGCACGATAAGCGCGCAAAAAGGTCTCTTGCACCAAGTCGTTGGCCAGCTCATGATCGCCGACGAGGCCGCGCAGATAGCGAAATAGCGGCGCCTGGTAGCGCACCATCACACTCTCGAAAGCCTCCTCGTCGCCGACCCGAATCCGCGCGACGAGCAGCGCGTCGGCGTCGTTGCGTTCGGCTCCCGTGGCGCCGGCCTCACTCACGATCGGCAGCTCCCATAGCATTGGCGAGTCCACTTTCATCATACCACGCGAGAACAGTGAACAAAGAACAGAGAACAAAGCAGTTGAAATGACACGCTGTTCTTTATTCTTTGTTCCTTGTTCTTACTTCGTACCGGCACTCAGAAAGGCGATCAGCGCTTCGATCTCATCCTTTTTCAGATCGAGAGTCGGCATATAGGTGCCAGGTTTGACCGCTGAAGGATTCTTCAGCCAAGTACGCAAGTAGTCGGCGTTCCAGCGATAGGTGGTCAGATCGGGAAACTCCCCTCCTGGTCCAGAGCCTGATCCCGGAACTGCGGCGTGATGATGGCAGGTGGCGCATCCCTTGGCCAAGAAGAGCGCTTTGCCATAGGCGATATCGTCCTGCGTCGGCGCGGCCGGCACGCTGGGCGCCTGGGCTACCGGCTGAGCGGCCGGCATTGCCGCTCGCCCCGGCATGGCCGAGAGCAGCAGCAGCGCCAGACCAATGATTGCGAGGGCGACGCTGAGTTTGATCATCGTACTTTTCCTTTATGACCATAGCCACACTATACGGGTTCCTATCCCATCAGTGCGTCCGCGCCGCTCGCCGCCGCCCAATCGCGCCCCGCTGCGTATACACTAGCAATGCTAGCGCTGCCAATAGCAGGATTCCGCCTCCCCAGCGCAGCACAGCTGGGCTGAGACCCAGCAACGCACTCGCGGCTGGCTCGGGCGCGGCGGTCGCCGGCTGCGCCGCAGAATCTGGCGCCGGCGCTGGAGCACTTATCGCCGGCAACACCGTGAGCGGCGCAAAGATCGCTGCATTGCCGCCCTGATCGTTTGCCCCGTTCTGGATGTAGTAGGTGGGCACCTCGATCTGCCAGGCCCACACGCCGTCGCTTGGGAAGATCACATCGACGACATAATGGCCGATCGCGCCTTCCTGCCGCGCCTCAACGCGAATCGTGTCCTCGCCCTTGGCCGGCACAGATGCATGAGCGGCAACCAACACCAGCGTCCCGTTGCCGCGACTCGACGTCGCCGTGCCCTGCTTATGCGCAGTCAACACCGGCTTCAGCGGCTTGCCGTTTAGGTCTTGATTCGTCGGCGTCTTGCCGTGCTGCCGTACGACGAAACCTAGCTGAAACGATTGCCCGGCGCGTGTTTCCTTGGGTAGCGAGTCCAGCGTAACAACTGCCCAGCCGCCCGCCAGCGCCGGCGCCGCAAGCGCGAGCATCGCAATCACCACTACTGTGAACGCAACAATAGAACGACGGAACATAACCCCTCCTTTGTCGAGTTAAGAGTTCAGAGTTACAACTCTTCTTCAACCCTTAACTCTCGACGCGAACGACACCAGTTGGCTTGCCATCGGTAGGTACTTCGCCGACGATCGTTCCGGCGCGCGGGTCGAGCCGCACGATCTTGCCCGCCGACGCGCTGGCGGCGTACAACCGCGCGCCGTCTGGGCTGATCGCCAGGCCGTCGAGCGCCCAATCGGCCAGGTAGCGCCCACGCAGCGCCAGCGCTTTGACGTCGATCACCAGCAGCCCTTGGTCGCCCAATGTGTAAAGTGTCGTTCCATCGGGCCCGAGCGCGGTGATCGTGCTGGTGGGCAGTTTGGCATTCGAGTCACCAGCCTTCGCGGTCGCCTCGAAGAGTATCCTCGTCCGCATCATCTGCGGCACGCCGTCGCTGACGCTATACTCGATCACTATGCCGAGCGCGCCGTTCACCGCGTAGAGCGTTCGCTGATCGCCGCTCATGAGCAGCGACCAACGCGACTGCTTGGCCAAATCCTCTTTGTTGTTCGTCGGCAAATCGATGCAGAAGGCAAGGCCGATGCTATCATTCATAGGCAACGCGTGGATGAAAGGCCCGTGAGACGGGTTCAGGTACAGGCTGTACAGCCAGCCGCCATCCTTCGAGGCGACAGCGGTCTGGCGTGCGCCGCTCATAATCTTAGATCCTTCGAGCTTGTCCACAATCACATTCGGATCCAGCGAGCCGCCCGCAAGGTCGTACCGGCGCACCTGGTATTTCGCCGTCGGGTCGTCGGCCAGGCTCTCGGTTAGGAAGAGCGATGTACCGCTGTTATTCAGTCCATCGAAGAGAAAATAGCCGTCGAGGTTCGCCTGCCTGGGCTTCTGCTTGAAGGCAGTGTCGAGCACCACAAACTGCGTCTTCTTGCTGCTCGTCCTGGCCGTGAGCGCCAGCCAGCGGCCGTCGGGTGAGAGCCCGCCCAGCACACTATCGGGCGTGATGAGCGGCAAGCCGTACGCACCGTCGAGCTTCGTCTCGCGCAGCATCTGTCCGCTCGCAATATCGAGCGCCTGAAGACGGGTCGAGCCCCCGTCTTGCGTCGCGACATACAGCGTCGACCAATCGGGCGAGCTGACGCCGGGCGGCAGCTCGCGCTGGCGCGTCCCACTGACGCTATCGACAATCGTTAGCCGCTCGGCGTCGCCCTTGAAGCCGTCGCGGATATACAGCCGGTCGCCTGGCTGCGGCGTTGGCGCGGGTGGGGCGGCCGTCGGCGCCGACGCCGTAGGCGGATTGGCGGCGCTCCCGCAGGCGCCAAGCAATAATGCGGCCAGCATCAGTAATCCGGGGAACCGGATCGCTCGACATACAAGCGTAACCATTGGCATCCTCCTCGTGACACGGCGGCCTTACGGCACAACGCTTCGTCCATCCCGCGCGGTTGTAAGATATGACGCCGCAGGAGCAACAATCCTCACAGTTTCTTGACAAGCGAGCCATCCTCGCTATAATGCGCGCCAGCATGGACGAGACTGATAGACCCGGGCGCCATGCGCAGCGCTCCAGCGCTCTACCCCGTATGTGGGCGCTCCGCTGCCAATGTGCGCGCTCGTGGACAACCAGCATCCCTGCCCAAATCCACGGATACCGCGCCCTAAAGCGGCGCGCTGCCCCCTCCGGCTTGTTTGCTGTACCCCTGAAACGATCTTGTGTATTGTTGCGTGCGCTCGGATTCTCAGTATACCGAGGGCACGCTTGGCATGCCATTTTGTGAGAGGAACTGAACGTGTTAGATTATCGACGCCTCCCGGTAGCGGCGTCTCTTATGCTGCTGTGCGCCACCGCGCTGGTTCCGCCCGCGCCGGTTCGTGCGCAGGACCGGCCACCCGCGCCGACCTTCACGGTCTTTGCGACGCGCGAGGGTCTGGTCGGCCACCGCACCGCCAACGGCCATCGCATTCGGCCGCACGACCGCTTTGTGGCGCTGCCCTCGTGGACCGTGCTTGCCAGCGACGGCGGCCAGGAGTTTCAGGTGCGTGTGACCTATCGCGGCCGCAGCGTGGTGCTGCCGGTTTGGGATGTCGGCCCTTGGAACACACACGACGAATATTGGTCGCCCAATCGGCGCTATGGCGATCTGCCGGTCGGCAAGCCCATGGCCCAGGCCGCGTACGAGGGCGGGTATGGTGGTGGGCGCGACGAGTTCGGCCGACGCATCCGCATGCCGAACGGAATTGATATTGCCGACGGCGCTTTCTGGGATGATTTAGGCATGAACCAGGCCGATTGGGTCGAGGTGACGTTCCTGTGGATGGGCGCGGACCTCGCCGCTATATCTGCCTCTTCCGCCGCGCCAGCCGACAGCGCGCCAATCGCCCACGAGCCAGGAGCGACGATCGTTGACGACGGCGGCGCGGGCTATAGTGGTGCGGCGGCCATCCAGTGGTACGACGCCAGCTGTGGCCAGGGCGGACGGCATGCCTGGACGTATGGCACGCCCGACCCGGCGCAGAGCGAAAACCGCGCAAGCTGGGCGGCACAGCTCCCTGGCGTGGGTTTCTATGAGGCGCTGGCCTACATCCCACCATGTGGCCGGCCGGCCACACAGTCCGCACACTATCATGTCGCGCACGATGGCGCCGCCAACGACATCCTGGTGAACCAAGAGGCTGGCGCCGGCAACTGGGTCTCGCTCGGTATCTACCAGATCAACAACCCGGCGGTGGGGATTGAGCTAAGCGATGTGACTGGCGACGAGGGGCGTGTGGTGCGTTTCGACGCGGTGAAGTGGCTGCCACGCAGCGACTCCGCTCCACCGCAGGCGCGCGTCACCGCGGCAGTCAAGCAGGCCGACGGCAGCGTGCTGGTGCGTTGGGGCGGCGCCGACGATGTGAGCGGCATCGCCGCATTCGACGTGCAAGTGCGCGCGCTGCCCGACGGCGGCTGGAGCGACTGGCAAGTCGGCGCGATTGTGCTTGAGGCTGCGTTTGTGCCGCCGAGGCCGGGCGGCTACGCCTTCCGCGCTCGTGCCGTCGATTGGCTGGGCCACCAGCAGCCGTGGCGCGATGGGGATGACCTACAAGTGCAGACCAGCTAAGAGAAGGTCCGCATGTCGCTGTCCGTTGTCAGTGGTCAGTTGTTAGCACTGACCACTGACAACGGACAACTGACTGACTAGCGCTTCTCAATCGAAATATCGCCGCTCGTCGTTCCGACCGTGAGGCTTGTTGCGCCATCGCCCGCGACGCCCTTGAGGCTGCGCAGCCCCTCCTCACGATTGGTCAAATCGAAGTCGCTGTTGATGCTGCCGCTAATCGTGCTGGCATCTAGGCGCATGCTACTCTCAGACGGCAGCTCAAACTTCACATCGCCTGAGATTGAATTCACAGCGTTCGACTCACCATGGGCCAGATCGCCGGAGTACTCGAAACTGCCGCTGGTCGTCGAGACCGTCAACTGGCCATCATGCGCGTCGCGCACGGCGACATCGCCTGAGACCGTGCCAATATTGAGCGCCCCGGCGACACCATCCAAGTCAACCTCGCCGCTGGTCGTATTGACGGTCGCACCGTCGACTTTGCCGTCCTCCAGTCGTACATCGCCACTGATTGTATTGACTTGGAGCTTGCCGAGCACGTTATTCAATTGGACCTCACCACTGGTGGTGCCGGCAGTCAGCCCGCCCTCAAGATCATTGGCGCGAATTTCGCCGCTCACTGTTGAAAGCGCAACCGCGCCTTTGAGACCCTCGACCGTAATATCGCCACTGGCAGTCTTGATGTCGGCCTGCGCACGGTTCGGCACCGAGATTCGGTAGCTCACATGTCGCGAGCAGAACAGGCAAAAAAAGTTGCGGCTAGACTCTACCACCCGAACCGTGTCGCCCGATGTGCTCACATCGATATCATAATCGCCGCGCGACCCACCGCGCTGAGTCGCTTCAATCCGAATATCGGAGCCACTCCACGAGCGCACTTCGACATCCGAGGCTGCAGCGTTCAGTTCGAGCCGATTTCCGGCGAGTTGCTGGTTGACCAATGGAATGGTGTCGCCGCCATCGAACGATAGGCCGTGGCCTAACACCTGAAAGGCGAGCAGCATAAGGCCAACCAACACCAGCGCGATGCCTAGGCTAGCGTTGCGGGATCTATGGTGCGGAGCAGGCTGCTGGTAATAAGGCTCATTCGGCAGCGTTGGCGCTGGAACAGGCGAAACGCTCGACGCCGGCGGTGCCGGAGTATCGAGCGTGTGGTCGTAGATCTCTTGATCGCTCATACCCAAACTCCCTCATCTATCATTGCGCGGCCATGCCGCGTTGATATCATCTGTGGGTAAGACGCTGCTGGCTGAGCGGGTGTTGCGAGTATGTTGGGCTAGTGGTCAACCACCTCCCATGGAAGTAAGGATCTGGAAAACGTCGCGAGCGCCAGATCCGAATCCTCAGATCTGGCGCTCCACATGGTACGATTATTCATATCTGCCGTCAACGCCCCGAGATCGGCTTCCCATTGCGCGCGACGATGGTGGGCTCGATCATGGCGCTATAGCGCGTCTCCAGCTTGCCGCCCCAGACCACCAGGCGGTGGCCCAAACCGGCCAGGAGCGGACCATAGAACCGGTGCCGCTGTGGGCGTATCGCCGACGCAGCTATGGCTAGTCGTCGCAGATGCTCTTCGCGAATCAGATCTTCAAAGTGCTGTCGCGCGATCTGCTCATCGACCCAATTTGGCATCATGTTCTTCCTTTCAAAACACGCACCGGCGATCAACCGGTTTGCTCTTGAACCGGCTCGCGCGACATATCACGCAGCCGGATCAACAGTTGCCGCAGCGCTTCGATTTCGGACGCGCTCAGGCGCGACCAGGGCGCATAGAAAAGACGGTTCGTCGTCTCTTCGGCCTGCTCGCGCAGCTGGCGCCCTTGGGCGGTTGGCGTGTAGGCGCCAGCTGTTCCGGCGATCCAGCCACGCTCGGCCAGTTGTTCCAAAAGCTGGCTCAGCTCCTCAGGCGTGTGCCCCCGGCGTTCCAGTCGCTGCTCGAGCGCCTCCAGCGTATTGGCCTCGCCGCGCCAGATCAACGTGAAGATCTCCCAAGCCGGGCCGCTCACGTCAAGCGGCCGCCATGCGGCCTGATGGACGTCGTCGCGAAAGTGTAGTAGGTCGGTCGCATATTGATCGATGCGTACTGCGGCCGATCCGTTTGCACCTGGGTCGGTCAGGCGGCTGCTTAGCAGATCGGGCTTTTCCGCCGGCTCGGGCGCGGCGACAGTCGCATCGACGATGCGTTCCAGGAGCTCCGCAATGTGCCGCATGTCATCTGCTGGCAACGGCGTGTAGTCGGCTAGGGCGGTATGTACTGCGGCGAAGGTGTTCTTCAACCCGCGTCGTCCGGCATCGGACAGGCGATAGGTCCCCGCCGCATCGATCGAGAGCAGACCACGCTCCACGGCGCCCGCGAGCTGCGCCGCGACGACCGAGCGAGCCGTGTATGGCACCAGCCGCTGAAGTTGATCCAGCGTGCTCGCCTCTGGCGCGCTACCCTGCACTGCGAGCAGCCACCACAGATCACGATCCGCCATGCCGGCCTGCTCGGTGGCCTGACGCATTGCATCGGCATAGGGCGTGCTAAGCGCCTGTACGGTCTCGCCGATTAATGGAAACAGATCGATGGTTGTTTCAGTTGTCATGGCGTGCTCCTTTCATATATTCCGACAGATCGTCTTGGTCGCTGGCCAGAATCTCCCCTATGCCTGGTTCAAAAATCGCTCGAGCGCATGGAAGGTGTCGCCGAGCCGCTCGCGATTCAGGCTATAGCATTTGGCGATCTCGCGGCGGCGCTCGGTAATGTAGCCGGTGGCGCTGAGCTGCCGCAGGTGCCGCGAGGCCGCCGACTGCGTCAGATTGAGCAGAGTCATAATGTCCTGAGCGCACAGTTCGTCGTGCTGGCTTAACAGCCCCAGGATGCGCAGCCGCGTGTCGTCGGTCAGCGCGCCGAGGCGCACCAGCAGATCCGAGCGGCTTAGCGCCGAGTGGCTGGCCGGCACGCCGTCGGGTAGCCGCGCGCCGAACAGCACCCACACCATTTGGCCGCTTTTGAATGTGCGCATATACGGGCCGAGGTGCGCCGATGGAACAAAGATAATCTGCGCAGCATTGGCGATCGGCCGCTCCCATTTTTCATCCATATCCTGGCCGGTAACAGCACGGAAAGCGGCAGTGGGAGTCATATGTGCCAGATCAAGCTGCTGAAACGCGCCGGCCGCTTCGTGCAATAGTGGCTGCACGCGTTCCCACTCAGCGGCGACGCTTGTGTGCCACAGCTCACGCAGATGGCTGACTATTAGCTCCTGCATTGCCGGCGGGTCGATGAAGAACGCGTGCGCCTCGGTTTCAATTGCCTCGTCGAATTCATGAAAGTATTCGCGCAGGAAATTGAGATACGCATCGACACTGCTCAGGAGTGTGGCTGGGTCGACCAATTGCTCCCGCACAGCGCCGGGCGGTAGCGGTTGCTTGGAGTGGCGCGTGAGATGCCAGAGCAGCCGATCGCGCAGCACGCGCGGCTCGCTGGCCGCCAAATCATCAAGATATGCAGTGAAGCTGGGCCAGCGCCGTTCAGGCAACACGGCGAAGTGCAGCCCCTCCATCACCAGGCGATTGCGATGGAGCCGTTCCGGCCCTAGCCGGGCGGCTGTGCGGCTCAACCATTCGTCGAGCCCCGAGAGCTGCTCTACCGAGTTGAGCATGAATAGACTATTCAACACATTCAGTGCCGGCTCGAGCGCGACTGAGATAGTGACTGGCTGCGAACGCGGCAGTAAATTAGACTCGGGGGTGGGCGGCATAGCAGGCCTCAAATATTAAAATCAAATTATGCACTTAAGCGACTAATCTGCATATAATATAGCCCAAAATATGATCAGAGTCAATACCTGCGGATAATTGTTTACATTTTTTACAAAGAAGCCCGCACAGCACTGGTTATGCGCTATAATATCTGTGATAAATCTCACAGAAATATTGTGCAATCATGCCGCTGCTGGTAGACGGTCATAATCTCATCGGGCAAATACCGGGCATCAAGCTATCCGACGCCGACGACGAGGGCGAGTTGATCATGCTGCTGCGCCGCTACAGCACTGCCAAGCGCAGCCGTCAGGTCGTGGTGGTATTCGACCACGGCGTGTATGGCCACCCGCAGAAGCTCGATGGCTACGGCATCACCTGTCATTTCGCGCGTTCGCCGCAAGATGCCGATGCACACCTAATCAAGCGGCTGCGCGCGCTGAAGCGGCCCCGCGATTGGACGCTGGTCACATCGGATCGCCAAGTGATGCGCGTGGCCGAAGAGCGTGGGGTCAAGGTGATTAGCTCACAAGAATTCGCTCGCCAGTTGCTCGCCGCGCCTGCCCGCGTCGCCGCACCGCCCGAGGAAAAACGCGATGTGCAGCTCAGCGAGGCCGAGATTGCGGAGTGGATGGAGATCTTTCAAAACCGACCAGATAAGTAGGCAGTCGCCAGTCGCCGGTCGTCAACGTTGAGTCTGCCGACTGGCGACTGCTTACTGCAGCCTGCCTACGGCTCGCACCGCACCGCCCGCCGCCCAAGATCGGTGTGATATTCATAGCTCTGGCCCCGCGCCTGTAACGTGAATCGGTAGCCGGGCGTGATCACCTGCAGGTATGCCTGATCCGGTTTAGGGCAGCCCAGGCTGCTGTCGTTCCATTCTACCGGACTACCCTGAACAAAGATCACCTCGCTTGGCTGGATGCCCAATTCGCGCGCAAGCGCCCCCTGCGCCAGTTCTAGCGCCCGCCGGCCATCCGCGTCGTGCGCGGTTGCATCATTCACCATACCTTGCGCCTCCTCCGCTGTGGCCGTGCCGAGATCAATCGGCTCATTGTCGGCGCACAACACCATTTGCGCTTCATCCATGCCGGTATGCACCGCATACGACTGCTTCTGCGCGGGATCGGTAAACATAAGCAAGAACCCTGGAGTGACCACCTGCGGGTAGGCTAGGCCTTCCTTTGGGCAGCCGAGCGCGCCGTCTGGCCATTCCTGTTCATTGGCACTCTGCAGCTGGAGGGCGTTCAGGTCGACCTTCAGGTGCGCAGCAAGCCGCTGCTGCGCGGCGCGTACCAGCGCATCCGGCGGGCGCACCGAAAGCCCACCGCCAGGCTTCGGCGACGACTCAACTACTGGCGGCGTAGTTGGCTGGGTGGTCGGCGACACAACCGTCGGCAATGCCGCCGTCGGCTGGACGGTTGGCGTCACGCCACTGGCTACGCTGGTTGGCGCGAGCGCGCCACTCGTCGATGATTGACCGCATGCGGCCAATGCGAGCGCGCAACCAGCAATAATCAATTGTATTTTACGCATCTGAAACTCCCTGGTACAATAGTCGCCGAGAAGCAATATCCGAACCATCGTTCTCAAGAACGAGCGCGGAGCGCCACCCAAACGCACCAGTACAATGCAGGCGGCTGTACGCCGCGGCTTTCATATCAACCAGATGACGCTCGGCTGACGCCATAGGTTCCAACAATAATAGCTAAAAGCCTGCGTTCGCTCTGGTACTTCCTATTTTGAGTCCTTCTTCGTTTTTTCGCTCGTAGAGCGAAAAAACGAAGAAGATAAAGAAAGTAAGGTACCACGGTTCCGGTTCCTGAGCTTGTCGAAGGGGAGCCCGTCGAAGGGCTGCCGAAGGCAAATATGCCACCCATGTAAATTCTACCTATTAGTGAAGTAATACTGGAGTAGATCTATAACAATCATGCTTGATTTTGCCATCGATATCGCGCGTCGCGCCGGCGCATTGCTCTTGGAAGGATTGAACAGCCAGCGACGGATTGAACTGAAAAGCGCCTTCGAGGTCGTGACCGACATAGATCGTGCCAGTGAGCAACTGATTGTCAGCGCCATCCGCGCCGAGTTTCCCGGCCATGCCATTCTGGCGGAAGAAAGTGGCGGCACAGTCGACAATGCGCGGCCCACCTGGCTCATCGACCCGCTCGACGGCACCAACAACTATGCCCATGGCTTCCCCTACTTCGCGGTCTCGCTAGCGCTGTGGGCCGAGCAGCAGCCACTCATCGGCGTGGTCTATGATCCGCTGCGCGACGAGCTATTCAGCGCCAGCGCCGGCCGCGGGGCGCACTGCAACAATCAGCGCCTGCAGGTCTCGCAGATAGCGACACTCGGCGCTGCGTTGGTCTCGACCGGCTTTCCCTACGACTACGCCAGCCGCACCGACAACAACCTGCACGAATTCAACCACGTCCAGGCGCGCTGCCAAGGCGTTCGGCGCTCGGGCGCGGCCGCGCTTGATCTGGCATATGTCGCGATGGGCCGGCTCGACGCGCATTGGGAGATCGACCTGAAACCATGGGACACCGGGGCCGCGGTGCTGATGGTGCGCGAGGCCGGTGGGCGGCTCTCCAACGGTCGCGGCGAACCATGGCATCCCTGGGACGATTGGCTGATCGCCTCGAATGGACGTATTCACGACGAGCTGATCGAAGCATTACGTATTCAGGAGTCAGAAGGCAGGAGTCAGAATGAACATTCGGCTCCTGACTCCTAACTCCTAACTCCTGAGTTCCTATGGCATACTACCTCGAAGACCAAATCGATGGGCTGGTGATCGGCGATCGGCGGCCGACAATCAACGAGTATTTTCTCTCATCGTATAGCATGGCGGTCTATGATGGCTGTGAGTATGGCTGTCCCTACTGCGACGGCTGGGCCTACCGGCTGCGACCGTTCAACGAGACGGTGCGGATCGCGACCGATCTGCCGATCCTGGTGGAGGCCGAGCTGGATACGGTCGACCGTGGCGACCTGATCGGCATCACTGCGCTGACCGATCCGTACCAACCGGCCGAGGCAATCTACCGCCTAACGCGCCAATTGCTTGGGCGGCTAGCCGATCGCGGCCAGCCCTGCCTGATTCTCACCAAAAGCCAAACAGTGCTCGAAGATCTGGTGCTGCTGGAGCAAATCAATCAGCGGAGCTTGGCGATCGTGATGTTCACGTTGCTGACGACCGATCCGTACCTCTCGGCCAAGCTCGAAGACAAGGCCCCCGCGCCAGCGCTGCGCCTAGAGGCTATCGCCGAGCTGAAGCGCGCCGGCATCCCGGTCGGCGTGGCGTTTATGCCGGTGATACCATATGTCACCGACACCGACTATATGCTGAGCGCCACACTGCATGCGATCGCCGAGGCTGGGGCCGATTTCCTGGTGTGGGACTACCTCTACATCCCAAGCGAGCGACACCGCGCGCGGATCAACGACATGCTCGCACGGATCGGATCGTACCCGCCGAGCTATTATCGCGACCTGTATGGCAACCAGCCGCTCCCCAGCCCAAGCTATCGCGCCGAGCGCGAGCGCGAGTTGCTGGCACGCTGCGATGCGCTCAACTTACCAGTGCGTGCGCCCTACCAACTCTACGCCGGAAAGCTGAAACCGCAAAACGAAGCGGCGCTATTGCTCAAACACACCGCCTACCGCGATGCCGTTCAGGGGCGCACGAACATGGCGGCACTCGGCCACGACCTGGCCAGCCTGGTCTATCGCGGCGAAGCCAGCGAGCAACAGTTGCGCCAGAGCCCCTTGTATCCAACCCTTCGCGACATATTACAGAGAACCTAATTGTAAATTGCTGTTTCAATTCAGACAATTTGCAATTTACAATTCAATAGGGACGACAATGCGGTTGCTGCTACGAATCCTGCGCTGGGTTCTGATGGTGCTGCTGCTATGAACATCTACGTGCTCTGCCCCGACCACAACACTCCATCCGGCGGGATCAAAAAGCTCTACCGCCACGTCGACGTGCTGAACCGGCATGGATTCTCGGCCGCCATTTTGCACCGGAAACAAGGCTTTCGCTGCACATGGTTCGCAAACAACACAGGGATCGAATCATACGGTCGGGCGATCAAAGCGATGATGCACGACCCGCACAGCTACCTGGTATTTCCCGAAATCTACGGCTCCGAGATCGCCGAGTACGCGCCAGGCGTCAAGAAGGTGATCTTTAACAGAGTGGCTACTACACCTTTGTCGGCTACTCGCTCGACCCGCGCGACCTGCAAAGCCCGTACCTCGATCGCGATGTCGTCGCCGCGTTGGTCGTGTCCGAGGACACCCGGCAATACCTGGAATATGTGTTCCCGCTGCTGACGGTCGTTCGGCATTGGCGCGCTGATCGGCACGCTGTTAGCCGGCGCCGTTCGTCCGCCGTGTGCGCTCGGCCGCGCGCTGCTGGGTATGAGCGCCGCGATCGGCGCCGGGCGCAGAAAGTGCGTCACCGGCGCTATGTGATTGCGTCGGCCCACCAATGCGGGCGGCACGCCGCTCAGATCGAGATACCGAAGGGGCATCACCACAGCCCGATCGGGCGCCAGACCATGGGATTGGCGCAGCGCGCCGAGCGGGGCTCCCAGAATCCTGCGCCACTCGCGGGGCGGCACGAAGACACTGGCGCCGGCGCTGGCGTGAGGTGTACCGGAACATTCGGCCGCGACGCACCCCCCAAACTCCAGCGGGTCGCGTACGATCAGATCGGGCGCATCCGCCGAGGCCAGGCAGTCGAGCAGGTCCGGCGCCATGCGCCGGGCGGTCGTGCCGGCGAAGATCTCAGTCATCCACCACAGATTCGCTTCAGGGCCGGGCGACAGCGCATCCAACTCGGGGAAGAACCGTACCGCCTCGGACTCGATCCAATCCATGCCGGTGGCGATGCACACGAAACCAGCCGCGCGCACCACTGGGACAAACGACGGCGCGCAGGCGAATGTCGCTGTGTGGCCGACGGCAACCGCGGCGCGGGCAAGCGGGACGAGCCGATGAAAGTGGCCAAGCGCCGGCTGGGTGGTGAACAGAATTTGCATCACCATCAGCTATTCGAGCAATCGGTCGAACGCCGCGTCGTCGAGGTCGGCCAGTGTATCGACTACGATATCGGCGAGCAGCGCTGGATGCGACGAGCGCACGCCGATCGCGCGCATGCCGCCGCGATGCGCGCCCTCGACACCCGCCGGAGCATCTTCTACTACGATACAGCGGGCTGGCCGCGCGCCGACCCGCTCAGCCGCCAGCAGAAATACCTGCGGGTCGGGCTTCCCGCGCTGTACATCTTCGGCCGAGGTGATCGCGGCGAAGTATGGCCCAATCGCCAGCGCAGCCAGGATCGCCTCGACGTTCTGGCGCGGCGCGGCCGAGGCCACCGCCTGGCGCCAGCCCGCCGCCTGAAGCCGCGCCAGCCAGCGCCCAACTCCCGGCAGCAGCTTGACGCCACGCTCGCGCACGAATTGGCGGTAGAGCGCCTCCTTGGCTCCGCCGATTCGATCGATTTCGGACATCGGCAGATCGGCGCCCAGCCAGCTACGCAGGATTGTATCGTTGCGCTGGCCGAAGGTCGCCACAAACAGCTCGTAGGTCAGCTCGAACCGTTCCAACGCCAGCGTCTCGCGCCAGGCCAACCAATGATACTCAGCCGAGTCGAGCAGCGTGCCATCCATATCCCAGAGCACCGCGCGTGGTGAAGTGTTGGATGCCATTGCTTCGATGCTCCTTATGCTTATATGGTAGAGGCGACTATTGGGCCATCACTGGCCTATAGCCCGCGCTGAAAGCGCACTAGGGCGAAACCAGCGTTATCGTCGGCGTGGTGGCCGTCGTGGCACTCGGCAGCGCCGATGCTGTCGCCAACGACAATGTGTTCGTAATCAGCGCTGGGATGAGCAGCGTCTGGCCGGCCTGAATCGCGTTCGGATCGGTCAGGTTATTCGCGGCCATCAACTCTTCGACCGTCGTGCCGAAATTCTCGGCTAACCCGCTGAGCGTATCGTTCGGCTGAACGACATACAACCCCGCTGGCGTCGGGGTCGGGATGAGTCGAACGGCATAAGCAGTGGCCGTCGCATCGACATCCTGCGTTGGGGCCGGTGTGATATCCAATATCGCTGGGGCCGTCGGTCGCGGCACGGCTGGCACGGGCGGCGCACAGGCGGCCAATACGAATAGACATAAAAAAGCGGCCAAACGCGCCCATGCGCCGGTCGAAGAGTTTTTCATACACCATACCTATGACACAGCGGAGTTGCCTCGCGCGATCAGATCAGCGCGGATTGTAACCGCCCGCCTGGGAGCCTGTCAAGGGTTTTCGATTTATTCCAAAAGCGAAGCGAACGCGCGCGAAGCTCTGTTTAGCGCCGCGTATTCGCTGTACGCGCACTCCTGTCTGCCTCCTGCACCGCCGACAAGGCTAGTTGGAGACTTGCGTTGCATTCCAACACCAATCGCGCCACGCGGCGTGCTGTTTCGCGATCCAACTGGTCGACTTGCGCCGCGAGTGCGGCAATTTCGTGTGGTGCCATACTGTACCTCCATGCCAAAGCAGTTCATCGATAGAGGATCGAGCAGAGTATGTGCCGTGGATGACTTTTTGAAGCAGAAGATGACAAGACTGTTATACTATTGCGGTTCGGACATTGATGAGTCAAAGAGTCAAAGCATTCCACTACCAGGAAGCGGTGGTTAATGCCATAATGAGTCACTCGACTCAGATACTGGTTGTGGGCGAAAATGGCGCTCCGCGAGCAGATCGAGCCGCAGATCCGTGCCGAGGCCTGGTTCGGTGGGCAGCGCGAACATCCCCGCATCGTAGCGCACCGGGTTGGTGCAGATCTGGTCGCGCAATGCGCGTTCTTCCTCAATCTGCTCCAGAATGGAGAAGTTGGGGATCGCAGCCGCCAGATGCATGGCAGCCAGCATGCAGATCGGACCGCCAGGATTGTGGGGAGCAATCGGGATATAGTACATATCGGCAAGTGCTGCGATGCGCTTGACTTCCGTGGGTCGTCGCGAACATGCTCGGTCTACTTGCACGTCTCGCTTTCGGCGTGCCGGGATGGCCGGATGGCAGGCAGCGGGGCCACGAGGAGATCGTCACTGGAATTGAAGCGGCTTTCGACCTTTTCGAGCGCGGGTTATCACAGTATGGCGTCCGAAAGAAACGTTGACACCGCATCATTGTAGCGTGTAGATACCCTGCTTGCTCCGGCCAACTGCGTGATGCCGATCAGCAATCAGCTTGACACCTGCATGTCCCTATGATAACGTACAGAAGGTATAGATATGCAAATATTATAATATTATTGTATTATTGGTAGAGTGTTGGTTGCCACGGGCATTCGCGTCTGCTTTTCGTAAGGAACAGGGTATGAATCAGGCGCTCCATCGTTTCAAGGCCGAATTCTTTCGCGCGTTGGGGCACCCGGCGCGACTCGTTATCTTGGAGCAACTGCGCAGTGGTGCGAAGAGTGTGAATGAATTGCAGTCCGTGCTGGGCCTCGATCAGTCGAGTGTGTCGCAACAATTGGCCGTGCTACGCAACAAGAACATTGTCGAGTCGCGTAAAGAAGGCACTACCGTGTATTACCAGGTGCGCGACCCGATGATCTTCCAGTTGCTCGATATCGCACGGGCGATCTTTAACAACCATCTGATCGATACGCAGTTGATGCTGCAGCAGCTAACCGACACGATCGAAGCAGGCTGATAGCACAGTGACGTTGAATCTCTTCGAGGCCCATATGCCAACACTGTTTCAGAAAATCTTCAAAACGGGCTTGGTCACCGAGCCGCTTGCGCCGGATGATGGCGAGCTGCACGAGGTTGTCCAGGCGATTGAGGCGCGGGCGAAGCGGCTGTTTGGCCGGGCCCTGGCGATCCGCGAAGTGGATGCCGGCTCGTGCAATGGCTGCGAGATCGAGATTAGCGGGCTGACGAGCCCGGTCTACGACTCCGAGCGCTTCGGCATCCATTTCGTAGCCTCGCCCCGTCACGCCGATCTGCTGCTCGTGACCGGGCCGGTGACGCGCAACATGGAAGTGCCGCTACGTAAGACATACGAGGCCACCCCCGATCCGAAACTGGTGGTCGCAGTGGGCGACTGCGCCCGCACCTGCGGCGTATTCGCCGGCAGCTACGCGCTGGCCGGCAGCGTGGATCAGATCATCCCAGTGAATGTATTCGTTTCTGGCTGCCCGCCTGAGCCAGCCGCGATCCTGCGCGGTATTCTGGCGGCGCTGGATCGCTCGCCGTAGATTGAATGCCCGCGTGTTCGCCTCCGCATGATTTGAAAACAGATATGATACAGATACTTTTCCTCGCGATGCTCTGTGGGTACAGTTTCGGGGCGCTCGCCGCACTGGCCGGCGGTCGGAGCACCGTCGGGCGCGGTCTGGGTGCGGCCGGTGCGGTGGTTGGCGCGGGCGCCGGATTGGCGCTTGGCGCAATCATCATCATCGCGGGCAGACCCTACACCCTGGTATTCAGCTCCATACTCCCGCTCACTGGGGTCGCCCTGCGGCTCGATGGACTCGGCGCGTTCTTCCTGGTTGTCATTGGGTTGCTCGGCGTGGCGGCGGCACTGTATGGCTTTGGATATTCGGCGGGCTATACCGGCCGGTATTCACTTGGGCTCCTGGGCGCCATGTTCAATCTACTACTGCTCGCGCTCAGCGTGCAAGTGATGGCCGACAACGCGTTGACATTTCTGATTGCCTGGGAGGGTATGTCGCTCGCGGCCTACTGGCTGGTGTTGACCGAACACGATCAGCCAGGGACGGTGCGTGCGGGCGTCTGGTACATCGCCATGACGCACGCCGGGTTCGCCGCGCTGCTCGCGATGTTCTTGCTGCTCTCCGCCGGCGAGCTAACGACCTCGTTCACGGCGATGCGCGCGGGGGCCGCGGCGCTCACGCCGCTGGCGCGCGATGGGGTCTTTCTCCTGGCGCTGTTTGGTTTCGGCGCAAAGGCGGGCATCATCCCGCTGCACATCTGGCTGCCCATGGCCCACCCGGTAGCGCCGAGCCATGTCTCCGCGCTCATGTCGGGCGTGGTGATCAAAATGGGGGTGTATGGCCTGCTGCGCGTGACGCTCGACCTACTCGGCGGCGGCCCGGTCTGGTGGGGTGGGATCGTGCTGGGCATCGGCGCAATCTCGGCGCTGCTGGGCGTGTTGTACGCGCTCATGGAGCACGATCTCAAGCGCCTGCTGGCCTACCACTCGGTCGAGAATATCGGCATCATTCTGATTGGCATTGGCGCGGGGCTGATCTTTCACACCTATGGGCTGATGCCGCTGGCGGCATTGGGCTTTATCGGCGGACTGTACCACACCATCAACCACGCGAGTTTCAAGGCGCTGCTGTTTCTCGGCGCAGGGTCGGTGCTGCACGCCACGCACACGCGCAATATGGAGGAAATGGGCGGATTGATCAAACCGATGCCGTGGACCGCGCTGTTCTTTCTGATTGGCTCGGTTGCGATCTCGGCCTTGCCGCCACTCAATGGGTTTGTCTCGGAGTGGCTGGTGTTCCAGACACTGCTCGGCGGTTCGACCATCCCGACGCCTGAAGTAGCGGTGCTGATGCCGATCGCCGTCGGCATGTTAGCGCTGACCAGTGGCCTCGCGGCGGCCTGCTTCGTCAAAGCATTCGGCATCACGTTTCTCGCCATCCCGCGCTCGCCCGAAGCCGAACGCGCACACGAAGCGCCGCGTTCGATGTTACTGGGCATGGGCATGCTGGCGCTGGCCTGCGTGGGCCTCGGCCTCGCGCCCTTCGCGGTCGTCCCAGTGCTTGGCAGCGTTCTAGCCGGTCTTGGCGGCCTGCCCGATACGCAGGCGACATTCACGCTCGGCATGGCGTTGCACACGCCGGCCGGCTTCAGCAGCATGTCGTCGCCGCTGGTCGCGCTTGGTCTGCTGATCATCCTGGGGTGTATCCCGCTGGCGCTCTCGGTCGCACGCGCGAATCGCACGCTGCGCCGGGGCGACTCGTGGGGCTGCGGGCGGATCGGGCAAACGCCACGGATGGAATACACCGCCACGGCCTTCGCCGAACCGCTGCGGCGCGTATTCGCGGAGCTGTATCGCCCGACGAAAGAGTTGACCATCGACGTTCACCCTGAGTCGAAATACTTCGTGCAGTCGATCGCATATCGGAGCACGATCACGCCGTGGTTTGAGCAAGTCGTATACGAGCCGTTCCTTCGGCTGGTGCGCTTCGCGGCGCAGCAGGTTCGGCGCCTGCAGTCCGGCTCGCTGTTTATGTATCTTACCTATGTCGCGCTTGCGCTGGTGTTCTTACTTGTCATCGCAAGGTGGTTCTAACGTGACGGCATATCTCCTCGCGGTCGTTCAGGCGCTGCTGGCGCTGGCGCTCGCACCTGGCCTGGTGGGCTTCGTGCGCTGGGTGAAGGCCCGGCTGCAAAACCGGCGCGGCGCGCCGCCGTGGCAGCCATATTTTGAGCTGCACAAGTTGTTCGGCAAAGAGGTGGTGATGTCGAACAATGCCTCCTGGTTGTTTCGCTTCGCGCCGTACATGGTGTTCGGCAGCGCGGTAGCCGTGACGCTGCTCATCCCGCTGATCTTCGCGCCGTCGCCGCTCGATAGCGTGGGCGATTTATTGGTGGTGGTGTACTTACTGCTGTTGGGCACGTTCTTCCTCGCGCTGGCCGGTCTCGATCCGGGCACGGCCTTCGGCGGCATGGGCGCCAGCCGCGAGATGACGGTGGCCGCGATCGCCGAGCCGACGATTGCGCTGGCAATCTTTGGCCTCGCGTTGGGCGCCGGCTCGACCAACCTTGGCCGCATCGTGATCCAGATCCTGGCCGATCCTGCAGTGGCGGTGCGCCCCGGCCATCTGCTCGCTTTCGCGGCGCTGTTCATTGTGACACTGGCTGAAACGGGACGCTTGCCGGTAGATAACCCTGCCACCCACCTCGAGCTGACGATGATCCACGAGGCGATGATCTTGGAGTATTCGGGTCGCTACCTCGCGCTGATCGAATGGGCCGCCGCTCTCAAACTGCTGATCTTCTTCGCGCTGCTGGCGAACCTGTTCGTGCCATGGGGCGTGGCGGTCGCGCGCACCCCGGCGGCGCTGGGGCTCGCCGTCGGTGTGCTGATCGCCAAGCTCGCCGTGCTGGGGCTCGCCGTCGCGGTGATCGAAACCCGCGTCGCCAAGCTGCGCCTTTTCCGCGTGCCGGAGCTGCTCGGCCTCTCGTTCGTGCTGGCGCTGCTGGCGGTCACATCGTCGTTTTTGTTAAGGTAATTCGATGAACGACGCGCTGTTCGCGCAACTCTCAACGCTCGGCGCCAGCTTGGTGCTGCTATTCGGCATCATCCTGCTCTGGCGGCGCAGCCTGCACGCCTATGTGGTCGCCTTCCGCTGGCAGTCGGCGGTGCTCGCCGCCATGTTTGTCATGATCGGCTACTTTGGCGCTGACACCGAACTGTACTTTGTCGCGGCCTTCTTCCTGGTGCTGAAAGTCGTCATCATCCCGCGCTACCTCAACCAATTGGAACGACGGGTCGGGGCCGAGCGTGAGTCGCAGCCGTATGTGAATATCGCTACCTCGCTGATCATCGCCGGACTGCTGGTGTTGCTGGCCTATGTGGTGACTCGCCCGCTGGTGCTGGCGAGCGCGCTGCCAACGCGCGGCGGCCTGCCACTGGCGGTGGGGCTGATCTTTGTCGGGCTGTTTGTGATCATTTCCCGCAGGAAGGCCCTGACGCAGGTGGTCGGCTTCCTGGTGCTGGAGAACGGTGTCGCGCTGCTGGCGGTACTGGGGACCTTCGGCATTCCGCTGATCGTTGAGCTCGGCGTGTTTCTCGACGTGCTGTTGGGCTTCCTGGTCATGCAGGTGTTCATTTATCAGATCCATGGCACGTTCGAATCGATCGATGTGGAACAATTGAGTCAGCTGAAAGACTGAAAAGCTTCGATGCGTATGATGCTGTTTGTATTGTTGCTATTTCCCCCGCTGGTAGCCGCGCTGCTGGCCTCCGGCGTGCGCCCGTACCGTGCCTTCGTCGGCTGGGCCAACGCGCTGCTTTCGCTCATCGCGCTCGGCGCGGCGCTGGCGTTTGTCGCGCTGGCGCTGGTCGGCGGCGCCGCGCCAACTTTCGGTCCAGGCGAGATCTTTCGGGCCGACAGCCTCGCCGCCTTGCTGATGGTCTGCGTGACGGCCGTCGCGACGCTCACGCTGTTTCTCAGTCCCGGTCTTGGAGATGCGATGCAGTATGACGCCGTGCAGCTGCGACGCTATCACATCTTCGTCAACTTATTTATCTTCGCTATGGTGCTGGCCGTCGTGGCGAACAACGTCGGCATCATGTGGATCGCGATCGAGGCCACGACGATTTTTTCGGCGTTGATCATCCCGCTCACGCTCACCAAAACCTCGGTCGAGGCCTCGTGGAAATACATCCTGATCGGTTCGGTAGGGATTGCGCTGGCCTTCGCAGGGACTGTGCTTGGCTACTTTGATTTCGTGACGCGGGCCGCGCATGTCGAAAATGCACTGAATTGGCCGGTATTACTGGCCGCCGCACCGCGACTGCATCCCGAGGTTATGCGCCTGGCGTTCGTTTTCATCCTGGTGGGCTACGGAACAAAGGCGGGTATCGCGCCGATGCACACCTGGAAGCCGGATGCCTATGGCGAATCGCCCGCGCCGCTGGGCGCGCTGATGTCATCGGCGCTGTTCGCCGTGGCCATGTACGCCATCCTGCGCTGGAAGGTGGTTGTTGATGCGACGGTGGGCGGCTATACCGACAATCTGCTGTTCGCGCTCGGCATGCTCTCGCTGCTGATCGGCAGCTTCAGCGTGGTGTTGGCGCGCAACTATAAACGCATGTTGGCGTACTCGAGCATGGAGCATACCGGGCTGATCTGTCTCGGCCTCGGTCTTGGTCCGCTGGGAGTATTCGCTGCCATGTTGCACCTGGTCAATCACACCGTCGCGAAGTCGCTGGTGTTCTTCCTGGTGGGGAATATCGAACGGAAATATGGCTCGCCGCTGATCGAGGACGTGCGCGGCCTGCTCAGGCTGATGCCCTGGACAGGCGGCTTGTTCGCCGCCGGGCTGCTGGCGTTGATCGGACTACCGCCCTTTGGTCTGTTCATCACCGAGTTCGCGCTGTTCCGCGCCGGGTTCGCCATCGACCAGCCATGGTTAATGGGCGCGGCCCTGGCGCTACTGGCAGTGGCCTTCATTGCCATCATCAACCATCTCAATCGCATGCTGTACGGTTCGCCGCCGGAAGGTGTGGCGGTAGGCGAGCTGAGCGGTTGGCGGATCGCGCCGCTGACGCTCAGCGTGGCGGTGCTGGTTGTGTTGGGCCTGGCGCTGCCCGCGCCGCTTGTGACGCTTCTGAACCAGATCGTGGGGATCGTTTCCAGAACATGAAGGATGCCGCGCATGACCGATGTTGATCAACTACCTTCCGCCCTGAGACTCCGGCTCGATAGCTGGGCGACAAACATCCATATTCGGCGTGGCAATGAACTGCATATCCAGATCGCGCACGGTGATGCGCCGCGCCTGGCTGAGATGTTGCGGGCCGACTTTGGGGCCGAACTGATGCTCATGATCGCGAACGATCGGCGCGCCGACAAGAGCTGCTTCGAGATCCACTATCTCTTCGCTAACGATCGCGCAAACTGGTTCGTTCACGCCAGCAGCGACCTGCCGCCCGACAACCCGACGATCACCTCGCTGGCCACGTTCTCCTATCCGGCCTCGCGCTTCGAGCGTGAGATCAACGACCTGTTCGGCATCAAGGCGGTCGGCCACCCCGATCGCCGCCCGCTGACCCGACACGCCTTCTGGCCCGATAGCTACTTTCCGCTGCGCAAAGATGCCGTGCTGCCAGAGCGGTTCGAGGACGATGGTACACCGTTTCCGTTCCTGCCGGTGGAAGGTGAAGGTGTCTACGAGATCCCGGTCGGCCCAGTGCATGCGGGCATCATCGAGCCGGGCCATTTTCGCTTCAGCGTGGTGGGCGAGACGGTGATTGATTTGAAGATTCGGCTCTACTTCACGCATAAAGGGACGGAGAAGTTGTTCGAGGGGCGCGCGCCCGCGGCTGGCGTGGAGCTGGCCGAGCGGATCTCCGGCGACACCACCATCGGCCATGCGCTGGCGTACTGCCAGGCGCTGGAGGCGCTAACGGGCACCGAGGTTCCGATGCGTGCCAGCTACCTACGGGTCATCCTGCTGGAGTTGGAGCGGCTGTACAACCATGTCGCCGACTTCGGCGCGATCGCCAATGATACGGGCTTTGCCGCCGCTCACGCCCACTGCTTCCGCATCCGCGAGCGGCTGCTGCGGCTGAACAAGCGCCTGACCGGCAACCGGCTGCTGCGCGGCGGCATCATTCCCGGCGGGGTCGGTTCCACGCTCCCGCCCGATCTCAATTTGGCCGCCGAACTCGATGCGATCCTCGCCGATTTCACCGAAATCGTGGACATCAGCCTAGGGAATACCATGCTGGTGGATCGCCTGGCAGGCGCGGGCCGGCTGACCAAGCAGACGGCGATCGATCATGGTGTGCTGGGCTATGTCGCCCGCGCGTCGGGCATTGATGCGGACGTTCGGCGCGATGATCCGTTTGCCGCGTATGGCGCGCTGCAATTCAGTGTGCCGGTCTTTGACGCGGGGGATGTGTACGCGCGCACAATGGTCCGTGTCGCGGAAGTTCGCGAGTCGGTGAGTCTGATCAAGCAGGCGCTGCCACACAGCCTGAGCGGCCCGCTGACTGCGCCGCTTGGCTCGCTGCCGGCCTTCGAGCCGGCCTTAGGAATCGTGGAAGGCTGGCGCGGCGCGATCGTCCACTGGATCATGGCGGATCGTGACGGCAACCTGTACCGCGTGAAAATTAAAGACCCCTCGTTCACGAACTGGCCGGCGCTCTCATTTGCCGTGCTCAACAACATCGTGCCAGATTTCCCGCTGTGCAATAAGTCATTCAACCAATCGTATGCTGGAAATGATCTCTAGTCGCCCCAGCCTATCGATGATACCAATTAGAGCCCTGGCGCGGCGCGCGTCTTGCTGCTATATAATTCCATGGCTTGGCGAATAGCGCTGGCGCTTCGTGCTCGTGGAACGAACCTGCGAGCCTCACGCGGCACGCGCTCGCACGATGATTCATCATTTTGGGGAGGGCTTTCCATGTCCGACGTGACCGAGCTCACGGTGAATGGCAGTGCCCATATCGTCGATACCGCGCTAGATCGTCCGCTGCTCGACGTCTTGCGCGAGGACCTCGGCTTGACCGGCTGCAAGATCGGCTGCGGCGAGGATGCCTGCGGCGCGTGTACAGTACTGCTCGATGGCCAGCCGGCGCGCGCGTGTATCACGCCGGCCGCCATGGCTGCTGGTCGGGCGGTGGTCACGATTGAAGGCCTGGAGACGGCTGGGCAGCTGCACCCGATTCAGCAGGCGTTCCTTGATTGCGACGCGCTCCAGTGCGGCTACTGTACGCCGGGCATGATTATGACCGCGCTCGGACTGCTCATGCAGTGCCCCGACCCGAGCGAGGATGCGATCATCGGCTGGATGCAGGGCAACATCTGCCGCTGTGGCGCCTACCCGCGCATCGTCCGTGCCATCCAGCAGGCCGCGGCCGAGCTTCGCGCCGCCGCGATGGGAGGTGAACGATGAGCGAAACCCGCGCGAGCACGACTGGCCCAGGTGCAGGCCAGCCAACCAGCGGACAGCGACCGCTGCCCTCTGAACCTGTTGCCCCGACGATCGGCGACTGGCTGCATATCGAGCGCGACGGTATAGTGGTCGTATACACTGGCAAGGCCGAGATGGGCCAGAACATCAGAACCTCACTCGCCCAGGCCGTGGCCGAGGAACTCCGGCTGCCAATCACTGCAATTCAGTTGGTGATGGCCGACACCGCCTGCACGCCCTATGACATGGGCACCGTTGGCAGCATGACGACGCCGGTCATGGCCCGGCGCCTCCACACGGTCGCCGCAGCCACGCGTGAGCTGTTGATCGATCTAGCGGCCGCGCGCTGGCGCGTGAGCCGCGACGAGTTGCGCGCCGCCGATGGGATGATCCATCATGATCGAACTGGCCAGGCAATCGGGTTCGGCGAGCTGACCCAGGGCCAGCGCCTGACCCAGGAATATGGCGACGATGCCCCCATCACGCCCGCGGATGAGTGGACCATCGCCGGAACATCGGCGCGGAAGGTCGACGCCCGGTCGATCGTCACTGGGCAGCGCCACTATACTCCCGATCTCACCCGGCCGGGCATGCTTGTGGGCAAGGTGCTGCGCTCGCCTGCGTTCGGCAGCACTCTCGCCGCGCTCGATATCAGCGCCGCTAAGGCATTGCCGGGCGTCACCGTCGTCCACGAGGGCGAGTTCGTGGGTGTCGCCGCAGCCGATCGCCGGGCAGCAACACAGGCGCTGGCCGCCATCCGCGCGGAATGGACCGCGTCAACGCAGATCGCCACACAGGATCTATACGCATATCTCAAGAGCCATCCGGCGCCGCAGATGCAGAATCAGCGCTTTGGTGGCCCCGAACGCTACGAGCGTGGCTCGTTGACGGATGGGCGCGCCGTGGCTGACCAGTTCCTGGCGCAGACGTACACCGTGGCCTACATTGCTCACGCGCCGCTCGAGCCGCGCGCCGCGCTGGCGGAGTGGATCGGCGCCAAATTGACTGTTTGGACCGGCACACAGCGCCCATTCGCGGTGCGCGCCGAGTTGGCCCAGACGTTCGGTATTCCCGAAGACGACATCCGGGTGATCGTGCCCGACACCGGCTCGGCGTACGGCGGCAAGCATACGGGCGAGGCGGCGATTGAGGCGGCGCGCCTGGCGCGGGCCGTTAGCCGGCCAGTCAAGCTGGTCTGGACGCGCGAAGAGGAGTTCACCTGGGCCTACTTCCGGCCAGCCGGCATCATCGATGTCACAAGCGCGGTGCGCGCGGATGGGACGCTAAGTGCCTGGGAGTACCACAACTACAATTCGGGCTCCGCAGGCATCCAGACGCCCTACGAGGTCGCCAATCAGCTGATCGTCTTCCAGCCCGCGTTGCCGGTGCTGCGCCAGGGTTCGTACCGCGCCCTCGCCGCGACCGCCAATCACTTCGCGCGCGAGACGCACATGGACGAGCTTGCCCACACCCTTGGCCGCGATTCACTCGCCTTTCGTCTGCAGAACCTACGCGACCAGCGACTACACGCGGTCTTCGAGGCCGCGGCGGCGACGTTTGGCTGGGGCGCGCGCCAGCCCGCGACAGGGCACGGGTTTGGAATCGCAGGCGGGACCGAAAAGGGCAGTTATGTCGCAACGTGTGCTGAAGTAGCGGTGGATCGCGCACGCGGGGAGGTGCGCGTCGTGCGCGTCGTGCAGGCGTTCGAGTGTGGCGCAATCGTCAACCCGAATGGCTTGCGAAACCAGGTCGAGGGGGCGATCATCCAGGGGCTCGGCGGCGCCCTGTTCGAAGCGATCGACTTCGCGAACGGGACGATCCTTAATAATCATTTCTCCAGCTATCGCGTGCCGCGCTTCGCCGACGTGCCCGCCATCGAGGTCATCCTGCTCAACCGCACGGATCTGCCGTCCGCTGGGGCCGGGGAGACGCCGATTGTTGGCATCGCGCCAGCGCTGGGCAACGCGATCTTCGCCGCCAGCGGAATCCGCCGGCGATCGCTGCCACTAGCGCCGCACGGCCTGGCGATCAAGTGAAAATGGAGGAGATCGTGGATAATCTGCCCGAGTGGACCGACCAGTTACTAGAGGCGGAGCAGCATCTGGCCCAGGCATACGGTATCCTTGCCACGCTGCAGACCGACCTCAAGGCGGCCGGTCGCAAAAAGGATATGCAGGCGATTGGCGAGGTGCTCGAGCGCTTGGCGCGGTATGGGCGCTTATTTGAGGATATCCGGCAGAGCTGGACGGATGTGCCGGAGTAGTGCGTCGAGCGCCGAACGGCGCAGGCGATACGAACCGTACGACCGGCCACAGCCGAATGCGCAGAAGCCCACATACGCCGGCACACCTTCACACAAGACGGTCCTCGATCTCCCACAGGTGATCGAGCACATGCCAGGCGACACGGCGGACAAAGTAACGCGGGGCCCAGGTGGCGCCACCACGCGGCCCGCGCGCCGGTAGCGCGCCCTGCACCGCGGCTGCCAACGCATCCAGCACCGCCTGATGCGTGTGACCGAGTTCCGCGCGCAGGTCATCCGCCGGACGCATTTCACGCTTCCAGGCGAGCCGTGAGAGGTAGGCCGCCTCGGCGCCCAGCACATGCTCGATGATCCCTTCTACGTCGCGGCCGCCGCCACGCGGGCCTTTGCGCAGTTCCTTCCCCGTGGCCGCCTGCACCGCCGCGTCGAAAGCCTGCCAGTACGCCTGGAGCAGCATCTGAAAGCGCCGCAGCCCGGCGTCATCGATCGGTCGAGTGTCGCTTGACGGGGCGACATCGGGGGCACCGAAATCGGTGGTCGCGTTGCCTTCAAGCCGCTCGACTACGGCGAACGCCGACGCATCCCGAGGTGTATGGAAAGCGATCTGGGCCGCGCCGAGCACACCAGCATATCGCGGCGCTGTGTCGGCGAGCGCCTGTAGTGCAGCGCCCTCGTCGCGCCCGATCCGGCACCAGCCTGGCCAGTCGATCGCGCCAGCGAAGGTGCGTTTCTTCCCAACCTCTAGGTATACATCGATCGTATTCGCCGATCGCGCCATCAGTTGTTCCTCCCACACTTCACCCGATTATAGCACATGCATACTTCGATGCACACCGAAGTATTAGGGACTTTCGAAAAATAAACTGGTTGATAGACAATATAGTGCGTAGTGCGTAGTGGCAGGGCCTACGCACTACAATCGGCTCACTTTTTCTTCGAGAAATCCCTTAATGTGCTATTTGGCAGACCTGTGATACACTTAAGCAAGTGAAGAACGGTATCCGGATGGTGTGTGCGGCTCTGTTCGCACGCCCATAAGCACAAACGAGGAGTCGAGATGGAAGAACGCATAGTTGTACTGACGGCCGACGATCCTGCGGCTGCGCAGCTGGCGCAACGACAACTCGCCGCCGCCGCCCATATCGCGCAGCGGTATGGCTCGCATGTATTCGTCGTTGAAGTTGCGCCTGAACTGATCGAGACGTTGGAGGCGCGTCCCGGTGTGGTTGGTGTCTACAAAGAGGCGGTACCCGATGAGCTTACCGATCGACTGGATGAGATCGGCCGGCTTGGAGTCGCTGCCTGGAATGAGCGCCATACAGCTGGCTATCGCGCGGCGAAACAAAAGCGTAAAGGCGAGGGCCTGCCCTGGGATCACTCAGACTATGAGCCGGAAGGCTAAAGACGCGCCCTGGGTAATCTCCTCTAACAGCTGATCTCCATTCTCCATAGCAAACAAAAAACCTCTGCTGGAACGTTCAACATGTGTAACCACGTATGCTACCCCATACATTCCCTGACAATAATAAGAAGGAGGTTGCCATGGCCACAGCGCAGCGCAAGGGCATCACCAACCAGAGCCTGATCATGCTGCATTCCGATGAGCTGCCCGACACGCATAAGGAAGCGGCGGCGATCGAGGATGCGGGCGGGCAGGTGCAGCACATCTACGGCTCCCGGGTGGTCATCGGGCAAGTGCCGGCCCAGCTTCACGAGAAGGTAGAGGCCCATAAGGCCGTGCGGACCCTGCTCGTCGATGCTCCGGCCGCTGTGCCGCCGCGACTGTCGGAGACGGAGCATTTGGGGGTTGAGGCATGGAATCTGCGCCAGTCGCCAGACTTCGCCGCGGCGAAAGCTGAGCGGCCCCGCGACGGCCAGCGCTGGGATATGCCCGACATGCTCGAGCCGCCCGATGGCGTCGGCATGCGCCATACTGGCGAGTCCGATGTGCAGGGCGCACTCGAGTTCGCCGCCGAGGATATGAGTCCCTATCTGATCGGCAGCGTGGCGGTGGGGATCGTGATTGTCGAAGGCCCCACCGCGGACTTGCAGTTCAACGACCAGGAACGTGCCAAAGTGGTCGCTGAGGTACAGGAAGGATTGACCTGGCTCGGTCGCCAGGAGTCACGCGCCAGTATCACCTGGAACTATGATATTCGCACAGTACGGGTCAACGTCGCGCCCAATCCGGCCCTCACTGGCTACGAGCCGCTCGAGTCATTATGGCGCGACCCGGCAATGGGGCAACTGGGGTTTGCACCGAATTTCCAGGGTGTGCGCGATTATGTGGCATCGATCCGCACCAACCTGGGCACGCGTTGGGGCTACGTCGGCTTCTTCACCAAGTACCCGCTGCATCATTTCGCCTATGCATCCAAACCCCGGCTGGTCATGCACTATCAAAATGATGGCTGGGGGCCAGATAACATCGACCGCGTCTTTACCCATGAGACGGGCCATATTTTTGGTTGCCCGGACGAGTATGGTAGTAGCGGCTGCTCCTGCACGGCCCGGTTTGGCTACCTGCAAGAAGTGAACGGCAACTGCGAGTCCTGCGCCAGCCCGTTCACGGATTGCTTGATGGCCGTTAACACCTGGGCGATGTGTAGCTACACACCGGTGCATCTGGGTTGGCGCGATTCTGATGGGGACGGGACGCTCGATCCGGTCGATCCGTTGACGAACCCGGTCATCGATTGGCGAAATCTATGCCAGCGCTTTCCTTTTGTCTGCGATCTGCTGGGATTCCAAGCACCGGCGGCCGCGTCCTCGCTCCTCGAAGAACCGGCGCACGAATCGATCCCATTGTTTCTGCTGCGCCGTGTTTTGAAGGATCAAGACATGGCCAAGGTTCAGGAACTGCTTGCTAAGGAGCAGGAGCAATACTTAGATGTGCTGATCAGGAAGCTGAATACGGTCACCAAAGAAATCAAATCGCAGCGCAAATTGCAAGCACCGCGATTACGGGCCCAGCGGCGCCGATATTGATAGAGCGGTGGAAACCGTTTTGTTTGCCCGCCAGGTATGGTGCAGCATAAGGATGCGATCGTGGAAGCACCATCCAAACCTCGAACCCGCTCGCTTGACGTCGCCAAAGGAACGGCCCTGAAGTTCGTCGTGCTCCTGGGCGTGGTCAGCCTCTTCGCGGATATGACCTATGAGGGCGCGCGCAGCATTACTGGTCCGTACCTCGCCGTGCTGGGCGCCAGTGCAACGGTGGTCGGTCTGGTGGCCGGGTTCGGAGAACTGATCGGCTATGGCCTCCGCCTAGTCTCGGGATATCTCAGCGACCGGACTGGGCGCTATTGGGCGATCACGCTGGTGGGCTACGCTGTGAATATGCTGGCGGTGCCGCTCCTTGCACTGGCGGGCAACTGGGAGATCGCCGCGCTGCTGATAGTTGCGGAGCGGACCGGCAAAGCAATCCGAACGCCCGCACGCGACGCGATGCTGTCGCATGCGACCAGCGAGATCGGGCGGGGGTGGGGTTTCGGGCTCCATGAGGCAATGGATCAGATTGGCGCGGTGCTTGGCCCGCTGATTGTTGCCGCGGTGTTGTATGTTCGCGGCGACTACCAGACTGGATTCGTGCTGCTGCTCATTCCGGCGCTGCTGGCGCTTGGCGTGCTCGTGGCGGCGCGGCTGATCTATCCGCATCCCGGCGAGTTAGAGGTGGATATTCCCGCGCCGGCGACGCGCGGATTTTCGCGCGTCTTCTGGCTGTATCTCGCGGCGGTGGGGCTGATCGCGGCGGGCTATGCGGATTTTCCGCTGATCGCGTATCACTTCGAGAAAGCCGCCACCGTTTCGGCAAGCTGGATTCCGATCTTCTACGCGATCGCGATGGGGGTGGATGCGCTCGCGGCGCTGGTCTTCGGGCGGCTGTTCGATCGGTTTGGGCTAACAATCCTGGTCGTCGTCGCGCTGCTCTCCGCGCTGTTCGCGCCGCTGGTCTTCCTCGGCGGCTTCGCGCTGGCACTGCTGGGCATGGCGCTCTGGGGCATCGGCATGGGGGCGCAGGAGTCGATTATGCGCGCCGCAATCGCGGGCATGATCCCGCCGGACCGGCGCGGCACCGCGTATGGGGTCTTCAACACCGGCTACGGCGTGTTCTGGTTCGCCGGCAGCGCACTGATGGGCGTGTTGTATGACCGCTCACTTCCCCTGTTGATTGTTTTCTCGGTCATCGCCCAGCTTGCCGCGATCCCGTTGCTGTTGTTGGTGCGCAACCGCCCAGGGTAATGCCTAATGAGATTTGACAATCAAATAGGGTATTCGTAGTGGCGCCTTCAGACGGTCCTGACGCCAAAAACTCGCCTAAAGGCGCCACTACGCCATTACCGACTTTGATCGTCAAATTTCATTAGGATGGCGGCAATGGTTCGTGCTTCGATATCTGTTTCAACCACAAGCCTACCATCGGCAAATGAGGTTAGCGTTAACGTTCCAAAGACGAGATCAACTGATCTCGCTCAATCGAAAGGAGCCGAACCTATGGCCAAGACTCTGCCGCCGGGAACAATCACGCTGCCGAATGTGGCGGGCGCCTTTGTCGCCAATGCGGTGCCCGACCCCTTCGACGAACGCGACCTGCAGTACCGCCCGCGGCTCGAGCCCTTGCCAGCCTTTCTCGACCAGCGCAGCTTGCCTCAGCAGCGGTTCGTGCTGGAGCAGAAGGGCAGCTCATGCACCGGCCACGCGGTTGCCGCAACGATTAACACCGTGCTTGCCCACACCGCATCCAGCGCCCAATCTGGCGCCAACGGCGCGAAGCGTAGGAAGCTGCCGTCGATTCGCGTGAGCCCGTATATGCTCTACCATCTCGGCCGGCGTTACGACGAGTTCGCCGGCGAAGACGACGTCGGCTCGTCGCTGCGCGGCGTGTTTAAAGGTTGGTTTCACCACGGCGTTGCTCTTGACGAGGACTGGCCAAGCCTGGAGATGAACATCGTGCCCGACCTCGACGACCCGGAGTTCCTCGAGAAATGCCGCGAGCGTCCTCTCGGCGCCTTCTACCGAGTCAATCCCTACCGTCTCGACGACATGCAATCGGCGATCAACGAGCTCCACGCGATCGCCGTCTCGGGCGCGATCCACGATGGCTGGATGCGGCCCGTGCCGATGACGAATAAATCCAGCGGCGAGACGATCCACTTGATCCGGCGCGATGTGAATAGTAAGGCCCTCGGCGGCCACGCCTACGCGCTGGTTGGATACAACGAGATCGGCTTTCTGGTACAGAACTCGTGGGGCCCAAAGTGGGGGAAGGGTGGCTTCGCGACCCTGCCATACGAAGAGTGGCTCGACAGCGCGTACGACGCGTGGGTCGCGCGCCCGGGCGTGCCCAAGACGCCATTCGCATCTGGGCGCACACGCACGGCCAAGGCCACCGGCGGTGAGTTTGTCACCGCTCCTGGGCCCGATCTGAAACGCCTGGCAGTACATGTGGTCAACTTGGAGAACGAGGGCCGGCTTTCGACCACCGGCAAGTTCGTCAGTACGCCCATGCAGATCGACAAGATCTTCGAACACATGGCGCAGTGGCACGACGTCTGGCTCGACACAGGGCTGACCGGCAAACGCCACGTCGTGCTGTATGCACATGGCGGGCTGGTCAGCGAGGCGAGCGGCCTGGAGACGGCGCAAAAGCACCTGAACTGGTGGTTCAACAACAGCGTCTACCCGATCTCCTTTGCTTGGCAGAGCGGGCCGATCGAGACGTTTCTGGATCAACTGGTCGACACTCTCAGGAACAAGCTGCCATTCGGCGGCCTGGGCTTCGACCTCGTCGAGCAGTTCGACCGCTTGGTCGAGCTGGCCGCTCGCTCGAACTTTCGGTGGATGTGGGAGCAGATGAAGCAAAACGCGCGCGCCGCCTCCGCCCCGATCGAGAATCCGGGCCAGATCGTCTGGCCACCCGAGTCAACCACTGCACAGCAGGAGATGGCACGGATGCCTGGGGGTGCGCTGACGGTGACGCGCTTGGCCGAGTATATTAAGAAGCATGGTTCCGACCAGGTCGCGGTTCACCTGGTTGGCCATAGCGCGGGCGCGATCTTCCATGCGGCACTGCTTCAGCGCTTGGTCGAGGCCGGCATTCAGGTCGAGACGATCGCCCTGCTCGCGCCGGGGATCCGGGTGGATGAATTTCGGCGCGATATCCTGCCGCATCTAGGCAAGGCGGTGGCGCGATTCGCCACCTTCGCACTTAGCGATCAACGCGAACTGGACGACGTCTGCGGAGTCGGCGGGCTCAACATCTACAACAAGTCGCTGCTCTTCCTGGTCTCACGGGCGCTGGAGCGCCCCGCCGCCAGCGGCACATTCGAGGTGCCGCTGCTGGGGATGGAGCGATTCTTCGATCAGCCGCTCGACGGAGATGCGACAACCTTGCGCCAGGCGATCACCGCTGCGGGCGGGGCGGCGATCTTCTCGCGCTCGGCTGCCCCCGCCGACAGTCGCTCGGATGCAGTGGCCCACGGCGAATTCGACGATGATGCGCCGACGATGACCTCAGTAGTGCTGCGGGTACTCGGCCGCACGACCCCATCGCCGGAGAACGATTATCAAGCCAACGCCGCACTCCTGAGCGGCGAGCAGCCAGGCGTGGTCGATCGTGCCGCTGCGCCGGGCGTAACATCACGCTCGATCACGCCAACGCAGCCGTTCAAACCAGCGGCGGAAATACACGCGCCCGGAGAAACACCATTGGTGGAGACGGCTCAACCGCAGCGCGCGCGACCCAAAGCGCCACAGCAACCATTCGGCCTAGAGCCGGAGGTGGCGGTCGCACCACGCTCGGGCAGCCCGATCATTGATGTACTCCAGAGTACAGGGTGGATGCTGGAAGGCGACGAGACCTCTGCCGCAGCCCCCGCCAGTGCGAAGCGGAAGAAGCCAAGCTCAGCTGCCAAGAAGACCAAGAAGTAGCTTGGGTGGTACTTTGGTCGGGTGTCAGAATAGTTACATATTACAGTGTGATTGTGACCAATGTGTCATTCTATAGCCTCGGCACGTGTGGTACGATATCCACGTCAGATGCGCCGGCACACCAATGTTCGCGGAATCATCACAGCACTTGTTCTGCTCCACAACAATACACAACCGAACGAACATCACAGCCCATTTCGCGAACACGGCTCTCGCCTTCAAGGAACCAGTACGTTGCTACGCCACATGTACCGGTGCATCTTTCCAATAGAGCTTATGCCAACAACGACCACGGCCTCAGCACTGCGCTGGGGCCGTGGTCGTTGCTGGCCTGCACGTTCCTACCCTGCTTGTGCCCGCCGCCAGGCCTCGTATTCCGCCCGTGCCGCGTCGGAGAGTGGGTAGTATTTCCTGAGGTCGCCACCCTCGGCGAGTCGTATACGCGAAAATTCCTCCCACTCGGCGTGCTCGCTGGCCGTGCGCAGCAATTCCGGCGCCAGCTTGATCGGCACGACCACGACTCCATCGTCGTCGGCGACGATGATGTCGCCCGGCATCACAAGAACGTTACTGCAGGCGATCGGCACGTTGACGGCGAACGGGACGATATTGGTTTGGGTATGGAAGTTGGGAGTCACGCCTTTGAGCCACAGCGGCAGATCGAGGTGCTGGACATGGGTATAATCGCGGATGCAGCCGTCGATCACAACGCCGGCGCCGCCACGGCCCTTGAAGTAAGTCAGCATCATCTCGCCGAACACGCCGCTGCCCATGTCGCCGCGCGCGTCGACGACCACGATATCGCCGGGCTGGGTGTGATACAAGACATGGCGGTGGAGCTGCTTCTCGGGGTCGGCGTACTCGTCGACGCGATAAAGATCCTCGCGCTTGGGCATGAACTGGAGCGTCAGCGCCGGGCCGACGACCGCCTTGCCGCGCGTCCAAGGCGTCAAGCCGCGGATGTGCGGGTCGCGAATGCCCAGGCGACTCAGCTCGCCGCTGGCAGTCGCGCTGCCAATCTTGGCCAGGCCGGCGACCAGTTCCTTCGAAGGTCGTTCGATGTCCGGTGTCTCGATCATCGGGTTTCCTCCCTCTGTATTATTCTTCGCGTGCGTCGATCTGTTGCTGGCGCTGTAAGATCGTCTGTGCCATCCGCACGTTGGCCGCGTCGATCATCTTGCCGTTCACGCTAATCGCGCCGCGGCCTTGTGCAGTGGCCTGCTCATAGGCCGCCGCGACCGCGCGCGCCCACGCCAACTCGTCTGGCGATGGCATGAAGATCCGGTTGGCCGTTGCCAGTTGCGCCGGATGAATACACTGCTTGCCGTCGAAGCCCAGTGCCAGCGCCACGCGGCTCGCGCGCTCGAACTCCAATACGTCTGTGAAGTTGGCGGATGGCCCATCCATGCAGCGCAGCCCGTTGGCGCGCGCCGCCGCCACAATCGCGTGCATCACCGCGTGCCAGCGATGGCCGGGATACGCCGCATCGTGCTCGTCGGCCTCGCCGATATTCGCCAGCGGCATGTGCATCGAGGCCGCGTAGTCGCCGGGGCCGAAGATCAACGCTTCCAGGCGCTGCGAGCTCTGTGCGATCTCGCGCAGCCACACAAAACCGCTGGCCGTTTCGATCTGTGCCTCGATGCCGATCGGCCGCGCAATCCCCGCGCGCGCCTCGATTTGGGTCAGTAGCGTATCGAGAAACTGGACATCGCGCGGGGCGTTGACCTTTGGCAGCATGATCAGATCGAGTTGCTGGCCGGCCGCTTCGACCACCTCGATTGCATCGCGGTAGGCAAACGGCGTGTCGAGCGCATTGATGCGCAGCACCCGCACACGCGCGCCAAAATCCAGCGTTTGCAGGGCGTGGATGATCTGCGCGCGGCTGGCCTCTTTCTGGTCGGGCGCAACCGAATCCTCGAGATCGAGGCACACGGCGTCGGCGGCGCTGCGCGCGGCTTTCGCGATCATGTCCGGCCGCGCCGCCGGCACGAACAACATGCTGCGCGTCAGGCGGGTGGGGCGCTCGATCATGGAAACTCCCTGGCTATCATAGCAATAGTGCGCACTGCATCCTGCGTAACATCTGCGATGCACTAAGCATTACACACTACGCACTACATCAAGGTGGGTTCGTATTTTCAAGTCGATAACAGTATACCAGTTAGTTAAACCTCATTTGCAGAATTCGTACCTGATCGCATACACTATAGCGATGAGCAATAAGCTTGAGCCACCGAGGGCACAGAAAACGTAATGCATAAAACGTAAAAGTGCAGCGAGCACGACCTTACGCTTTACGTTTTACGCGGAATGGCGATACGCAATGTAAATGACCCACTAGAGATACATTATTCGTTCGCGCCGCGGCGCCTACCTGAAGGAGTGAGCATGGTCCCATCACCACTGCATGTATCGATCGGCGATCCGCGGCACCCGCCCCGCGTCTTCGATTTGGAGCAGCCGCGCACGGATACAATGCCGATCCACCCGGCGCATCGGCCTGGGTACAGCTACGTGCTCCATCGCCGCCATCAGGATAGCTATGGGCAGGATGGGCCGCGCACCGGTGCATCCGGGATGATCGTGTGTATGGAGCATACCGGCACGCATATTGATGCTCTGTCGCACCAAGCCGACCAGCTTGTGCTCTGCGGCGGTATTCCTGTGGATGCGCAGGTGCAGACCTCGCGTGGGTTCACGCAGCACGGCGTCGAACAGATTCCGCCGATCGTCGCGCCCGGCGTGCTGCTCGATCTACCCGCGCACTTCGGCGTAGCTGCCTTAGCGGCGGGCTATGCCGTCACGGCGGCCGAGCTGGAAGCATGCTGCGCCCGCCAGGGGAGCACGATCGCAGCGGGCGATGTTGTATTGGTCTACACTGGGAACGAACACACCTGGGGCGACGCCGACCGGTATCTCGCCGGCCCGGGCATGGCGGGGGATGCCTCACGCTGGTTAGCTGAGCGCGGGGTCGTTGCAGTTGGCGCCGACAATATGGCCTGGGATGTGCTCGGACTGCGCGACCCTGAGCTTGGCTGTACCCTGCCCGGCCACCTACTGCTGCTGGCGCAGCGGGGCATCTATATTATCGAAAATATGCGCCTCAGCGAGCTTGCGGCCGCGCAGGTGTATCGGTTTATGTTTGTGTGCACGGCGCTGAAGTTCGTTGGCGCCACTGGCTCGCCGGTGCGCCCAGTCGCCCTGGCTCCAGCGTGAGTTGCGGCAGGAAATCCAATATTACTCGAATTCGACGGCCACCAGCGGGCTTGACGCCACCCATGCGTCGAGATCGAAGTTCTGGGAACGGAACCAGCTATTGCTGCGCATTATCGCGCCGATGATCCGGCGGCGCTCGGCCTCGTCGGTGATCGGGATGGCGCGCGCCGGAAGATCGGCACTGGCCCCTTGTTTCAGGTGAAACACAAAGTGCGGCTGGGCCAGCAAATTCGCATACCAATCGCGCGGGCCGGGCGTGCCGGTGATGTAGACTCGCTCGTCGACGACAAAATACCAAATCTCGATTCGGCGCGGTTGCCCGCTCGATCGGCCGATTGTCGTGATATCGCATGTCAGCCCGCGCGCCAGCGCCTGCTTGATTTTATCGTCCATGCCTGGATTGATCTCGCATTCTGTTACTCAAGCGGTAGACCTTGATGGTGGTCTAAACTCTATATCTCAGCTTCGCCGGCCAGCGTGCGGTCGCGGGTGGCGCCGTGTGGCGTAGCGGCTTCCTGATCGGCTGTTGCGCTCACAACCCGCACCAGCAGCACGGGCCTGGTGGAGCTGCGCAACACCTGCTCGGCGACGCTGCCGTAGAAAACGTGTTGTAGCCCGCTGCGCCCGTGAGTGGCCATCGCGATCATGTCAATTCGCTCCTCATCGGCCGCGCGGATGATTGCCTCGGCGACCGGCCCTTTGCGCGTCGCCAGCTCGATCGCGACACCGCTACTAGCGTATTCGCGGCGGGTGAAATCCAGATAGCGACGCGACGCCTCGGAGCTGCCCTGGCGCGTGTCGCGCACATGCAGCAGCACCAGGGTGGCGCCGAATGCGCGGCAGAGATCCAGCGCATGCGGCAGCACTTTCTGCGCCAACTCTGAACCGTCGAGCGGAACCATGATTCGTTGGTACATCATCTACTCCTCGTCTGAAATTGTAAATTGCAAATTGTCTATTGTAAATTGCAAACTGGCCTTCCTCAATTTGCAATTTACAATATGCAATTACTTGAGTTCGTGGTATCCTCGCCGATAATACAACAGCGGCGTACCATCGTCGATATTCGCATCAATGACCTCGCCGACAAAAATAGTGTGGTCGCCGCCGTCGAACAGCGTATACAGGCGGCATTCGATGACCGCCAGAACTCGATCGAGCACCGGCAACCCTAGCGTGCCGGAATGCCACGCTACACCTTTGAACTTATCGTCCGCGGTGGTGGCAAAGCGTCGCGAGAGGTGCTCCTGGCGCTTTTCGAGAATATTAATGACAAACTGGCCGGCAAACTTGATCCCGTCGTGGCTTGGCACCTCTTTGTCGATACAGATTAATACCAGCGGCGGCCGGAGTGAGAGTGAAGCAAATGAGCTGACAGTCATACCATACAGCACGCCCTCGTGCTCGGTTGTCACTACAGTGACCCCGCTGGCGAAATAGCCCATGGCCTGGCGGAAACGCGCTTCATCTATTGGCATCGATTTGATCCGTTCTTCTAGCTTGGCTGGCATGTTCAGGTATTATACTTCCCATTCCGATCGCATGGGTCGGCGGCACGAGTGGCCGGGTGCGCCCGAACTGAGTATAATAGCGGTAGACGAGAGATCGAGAGCAGAGACGGCAGATGACAGATACATGCTTTTCTGACTTCTGGCTCCTGCTTTCTGGCTACTGGCTGATGGTTACCGGTTACTAACTTCAAAACCTATGTCACCCGAAACACAATCACCCTTATTTAGCTTAGGGCTAACCTACTGGCCGCGGCGGACCGGGTTTAGCTGGTGGCAAGCGTTCGACCGCGGGGAGGTGCGCGAAGAACTGGCCCATGTCGCGACGCTGGGCTGTGATACAGTGCGCTTTTGCCTGCGCTGGGAGGACTTTCAGCCCGGCCGGCAGCGAATCAATAGCGGAGCGTTCAATGCATTGGAGCATGCGCTCGACACAGCGCATGTGTCCGGGCTAAACGTGGTCGCGGCGCTATTCCCGGCGGCAATCGGCGGGGCACTGCAAGTGCCTGGCTGGACCAACAGTGTCGATGTGCTTGACGAGCTGCGTAGCGCCGCCCGGCTGGTCGGCCCGACAATGGTGCTGCGTCCGAACAGCGGGCCATCGCTGCTCTACGATGGCACCTACCACCCCAACCAGACCCGCGATCTGTTTCGCGAGACGCCTATCCTCGACGCGCAGCGCTATCTGATTCACGAGGTCGCCGGTTACTTCCGGTCGCACCCGGCGCTGACCATTTGGCAGCTCGGTGAAGGACTAGAGCGGATTCGCAAGCCTGGCTCTGCCCAGGCGGTCGCCGAGTGGTTTGCGGCGATGGGCGAGGCGCTGCGCGAGCAGGACTCTGGGGCGCGTCTGTTGGGCGTCACCTCGGCGCGAGGGCTGACCCTGAGCACTGGCCCACGACCTGCTGACATAGCGCAGAGCTGCGGCCTGGTGGGCGTCGCAGCCGACCCGCCGGAACACCCCATGCGAAGACAACCCAGCCACACTGCGTATGTCGCCTACATGCACGCGCTGACGGCGGCACTGGCCGGGCGGCAGGTCATCGTCACCAGTCTGGGCCTGCCGACTGCGCTCAACGGGCAGGCTGGCTGGATCAATGACACCGCCTATGGGCGACCGCTGCACGTATACCGGGCCGAGCCGGAGGAGCAGGCGGCCTTTGTCGAGGGAACACTCGACCGGCTGCATCGAGCCGGGGCATACGGCGCCTGGTTGGCTTCCTACGCCGACTACCCGCAGCCGCTATGGCGGACGCCGCCGCTCGACCGGGCAATCCGCGAGCGCTCGCTTGGCCTCGTAGACGCCGACGGCCGCGAGAAGCCGGCTGCTGGAGCACTACGCGCGTTTGCCGCCCGTCGGCCCACGGTTGTCGATGTCGCGCCGCCAATCGTGGTCGACCCGGAGAGCTACTGGCGCGAGCCGAAGCGTTCGTTCGAGGAGCTGTGGCGCGAGTTCAACAGCGCTATGCAATGAAAGTGGTAATGAATCCATCGTAGGGCACGATATATCGCGCCCTGCGATGATGATCATGGAAACACAGCTGATCGGGCCGAGCCACGTTGTCTTAGCTCAGATTGAAATGTGGCAGCAGCGCGCCTGGATCAATCGCATCGCCCTCGCGCTGGTAACGGTTGTCAGTCGAGAGCCGCAGCCGGTCGCCCGAAAGATTTGGCAGCGCTTTGTGGATCGTAAACGCGTGAAAGAATAGCGCGTCGCCAGGCTCGAAATCGGTGGTGTGCCAGATCGCTTCGGCCGGGTCGACTGGCACGCCGGAGCCGCCAACCGCGCCGGGGTGGTGGACGCTATGGTCGAGGAAGCCGCGCGTGTGCGAGCCCGGCCAGACGGCTAACCCGCCGAGCGCAATTGGGCATGCGCCGAGCGGCGTCCAGCATGAATATGTGTCGACCGATCCGCGGATGTAGAAGTGATCTTGGTGCGGCGGCGTGGTGGCGACCGTGTAGTTTGGAAAGGTCATCCGCCCGATCCGCCTTGGGTGCACCAGCACCCGGCCGCCCAAGAGCTGTTGCGCGATGCGCATGAGTGCCGGGTGGCAGGGGAAGTCGTGAAAGCGCGGCAGCTTCAGCACCTTGCGATATACCGCCATATACGGCGGCCGCCCCTCGGTCGTCGGCTGCATGCCCGGCGCGACAACCGCGTCGAGCAGATCGCGGGTGGGGTCGAGCCAGCCAGCATCGCGGCATAGCTCCAGGACAGCGCGGCGCACGGCGAGTACATCTTCGGCAGGCACGAGCCGGCGAAAGAACAAATAGCCCTGCGCGGCCATGGTGTTGCGCAGCCGTTCGGCGCCCGCATCGGCGGCGGACTCGGTGAAGGGCCGCAGCACCTCGGATGCAGGTGTCGGGGTGGTCTCGCTCATCATTGTGCTCCTTCTTTGTTGACACAATCGTGTATGTATCATAGCACAGGGCTTCTGCAGTAAACATATCGTGAAAGACCCTTTTCAAACAAGTGCTGAAATCGGCTATAATAGTTCACCGGTTTCCACCGAAGGAAGGGGTTCGTGATGTCACAGGTCCTCGTTTCCCCACACCCGCTCGTGCAGCATAAGCTGACGCTGCTGCGCCGGACAATCACTGAGCCGAAAAAGTTTCGCGAACTGGTGCGCGAGCTAACCCAGTTTCTGCTGTATGAGGCGACGCTTGATCTTCCGCTGAACGATCAGAGGATTGAGACGCCGCTGGCACCTTTAGTCGGCAAGCAGATCGGCGTGCAGATCGGGCTGGTGCCGATCCTGCGCGCTGGGCTTGGTATGGTCGATCCGATTATCGATCTGATTCCAACCGCGCATGTATGGCATCTTGGGCTGTATCGCGATCATGCGACGCTCGAGCCGGTGACCTACTACAACAAGCTGCCGCCCGAGGCCGAGGTCGATCTTTGCCTGGTGCTTGACCCAATGCTGGCCACCGGCGGCTCGGCGATCGCGGCGGTCGACATCCTTAAACGCTGGGGTGCGCATCAGATCAAGTTCTTGGGCCTAATCGCCGCGCCTGAAGGGGTGAAGGCGCTTTCGACCGCGCACCCCGATGTTCAGATCCACCTCGCCGCGATTGACGATCACCTGAATGATAAGGGCTATATCGTGCCTGGCCTCGGCGACGCGGGTGATCGGCAGTTTGGCACCGGGTAGCCGAGAACCGAGAACCATTTTGGGACGCTTTGGTTCACCCAGAGGGTATCCGGTTCTTGGTTCTTTGCTGGAGTGAGACATGTCTTTGGCGACTACTGCTATCTTGGCATTAACATGCTTCGTCGCATTTGCTGTCACCGCACTGCTGGTACCGCCGGTGATGCGTTTGAGCGAGCGCCGCGGCTGGGTGCAGACGCCCGGCGGGCGCCGGCTGCACGCCCGGCCAACCTCGAATGTTGGCGGCATCGCGATCTACTGCGGCTTCGTCGTGGCGCTGCTGGCGACGTTTGCGCTTGACCTCTGGCTGCCGCGTGCGCCTTTCGAGAAGCTGCGGCTTGGCCTGCTGCTGCTTGGCGGCACGCTGATCTTTCTAGTGATGTGGCTCGACGACGTGCGCGAGCTGTCGCCGTTGCCCAAGCTTGCCACCCAGACCGCGGCGGCGCTGATCGCGGTTGGGCCATATCTGTGGGATCATGCACGCTACGCGGACGCTGCGGGCGCGCTAACCGAGGCGCGCGGAATCGTGCTGACGGCGTTCAAGTTTCCGTTCGTCAACCAGGTCAGTCTGTGGAATGCCAGCCCCTGGCTCGCGATTATCGCGACCGTCGTGTGGATCGGTTGGATGACCAATACGATCAACTGGTCGGATGGAATCGATGGGCTGGCCGGCGGCGTCTCGCTGATCGCCGCCCTGGCGCTGGCGCTCAATGCGCTGCGGCAAGATCCGCCGCAGCTGACAATCGCGCTGTTGCCGCTGGCGTTGGCGGGTGCGACGGCTGGCTTCCTACTGTTCAACTTTCCCCCGGCGCAGATTTTTATGGGCGACAGCGGCGCCGAGTTTCTCGGTTATATGCTCGGCGTCAGCGCGATCATCGGCGGCGCCAAGCTGGCGACCGTGCTGCTGGTGCTGGGCGTGCCGATCCTCGATGTGGTTTGGCTGGTTATCTCGCGCACGCTGGCGGGCCGGTCGCCCGCGCGTGGCGGGCGCGACCACCTGCATCTGCGCCTGCGCGATCTGGGCTTCTCGACGCGCCAGGTGGTGCTATTCTACTACGCGCTCAGTGTGAGCTTCGGGCTTCTGGGCATCTCCAAGACTGAGCCGTATATCAAGCTGATTGCCCTGGTCTTACTAGGGATGATCGTGCTTGCGGTGATTATCTACACGTCGCGGCGCACGGCGGCGGCGATCAGATGAATTGTACATTGCCAATTGCATATTGAGTTGTGCAGCCCAATATGAATTGGCAATGTACAATTTCTCAGCTTGTGACCGAGATCTTGTGCGCTTCGTCGGCGGCGCGCATGCGTACGCGCACATCAAGCTGTTCGCGCGCGCTACCCTGATAGATCCCGCGCATCGGGGCGGCGTCGGCGTAGTCGCGCCCGATCGCGACGCGCACATAGTCCGATCCGGTGGTGCAGTTGTGGGTTGGGTCGAGCCCGAGCCAGCCGCGCCCGGCGAGGAACACTTCGGCCCAGGCGTGGCTGGCCAGGATGGCATCGGGCGGCTGGGCCGGGTCGTGGCAGTAACCGCTGATGTAGCGCGCCGGCAGCCCCAGGCAGCGGCTCAGCGCGATCAGCAGGTGCGCGAAGTCCTGGCAGACGCCGCGCCGCCCGGCCAGCACCGCTTCGGCGGTCGTCGAGATATCGGTGCTGCCCGCCTCATACGCGCAGCTCGCGTAGATCGCATGCATCAGCGCGAGCGCCGTGCTCTCGGCGTCGCCGGTTGCGTATTGGCGCGCGAAGGCCCGCAGATCATCGGTAAACGGCACATACGGGCTGACCGATGTGAAGCCATATTGTTCCAGCAGCGTCAGTTGTGGCGTGGCGATCAGCGCACTCGCACTGATGTCGACCAGGCTCGTGGCGGTGACGACCAGCCGGCGATGCGGTGGCAGCACGCTGTAGCACTGAACGGTATTGCCAAATCGATCGACGATTGTGTCGAACGGCGTCGGCGGGTCAAGGGTCAGGCGGAATCTCAACAGTTGCTGACCGGCGTCGTCGCGTGGGCGCAGGCGCGCCTCGCCGATCGCCTCGCGCACCGCGTCGTCGTACGAGAAGGTTGTCTGGTGTTCGATATGCAGTCGCATTGGTTCTGTCCTAATTGGAGGGGCATCCGTCACTATCATGTCCCGTAGAATGCAGTCGGCAGAATCCAGTCGGCACTGAAGCAGCACGACATTCTGCAATCTGCAATCTGCAATCTGCAATTTGCTGACCGGCTATTGTTGTTGCTGCTGCGCCTCATAGTAGCGGCTCATCGGCGTGACGCTGGGCGGCAAGACATTCAGCACGAAGTAGCTCTGCGAGATCGCTTCCCCGATGCTATTGATTTTATGCTGCATGTCGTCCAGGTACGTATGCAGATCCGCCAGCGCCTCGCGAATGTCGAGATACGTTAGCTCGGCGCACAACCGGCCGAGCGCTCGCTCGGCGGCGTTGGCTGGCCGGTCGGGTGGGCTGCCCGAGATCTTCGCCAGCACCGCGCGGGTTTGATCTAGGCAGAACCCCACGCTGCGCGGGAACGTTCGGTCTAATAGCAAGAAATCGACCACGCGCCATGCCTGGAGCTGCGAGTGCGAGCGGCGGTAGGGCTCGAACGCGCTGCACGATTTCAGCAGCGCGATCCACTGGAGGCTGGTCAGCGGCGCGCCCTCACCGACCGATTGTGGGGCCAGTGCGCTGTACTTCACGTCGAGGATGCGCGCGGTCTTGTCGGCGCGCTCCAGAAATTTACCGGCCTGGATGAATTCCCAGCCCTCGCTATGCGCCATGGTAGCATCGGTGACACCCTGGAACAGGTGTGAGCCATTGCGAATCTCGCTGAAAAAGTCGTACGGGTTGCGCACGATCGTCGTGATGTCGGCGGCGGATATGTCGTGGTAGAGCCGGTTGAGCTGCTCCCACATCTCGCGGCTGATCTGCTCGCGCACCGCGCGGGCATTCTCGCGCGCCCGCCCGACGCAGGAAAGAATCGCATTCGGGTTCTCGGGGCGCATCGTCAGAAATGCTGTCACACTTTCGGCGTCGTATCTGTTGAACGAGGCATTGAACAGCGCGCGATCGCCGGTGATCGCGATCAGCGGCTCCCAGGCCAGCTCCTGGCTGGCGCTCGGTGCGTCGAGTGAGGCCTGGAAATTGACCGCGATGATCCTGGCGACATCCTCGGCGCGCTCGAGGTAGCGCGACATCCAGAAGAGTGATTCGGCGACACGACTTAGCATGACGGTAGTCCGTGGCCCGTAGTCCGCAGTTCGTTGCTCTTGCTACTGACAACGGACTACGGACTACAGACTATTCGTCGAGAACCCATGTATCCTTGCTGCCCCCGCCCTGCGAGGAGTTGACCACCAGCGAGCCCTTGCGCAGCGCGACGCGCGTGAGTCCGCCGGGGACGATCGTGATCTCGCGACCGTACAGGATGTACGGGCGAAAGTCGACATGCCGGCCTTCAAAGTGGCCATCGACCAGAGTTGGGTGGCAGCTGAGCGCCAGCGTTGGCTGGGCGACGAAGTTGCGCGGCTGAGCGCGAATTTTCTCGGCGAAGGTCGTGCGCTCGGTGATCGTAGCATGCGGGCCGACCAGCATGCCGTAGCCGCCCGACTCATTCACCGATTTCACCACCAGCTTGTCGAGGTTTTCGAGAATATAGGTCAGCTCCGATGGATCATCGGCGCGGTAGGTCGGCACATTTTCGAGAATCGGCTCCTCGGAAAGGTAGAAACGGATCATTGCCGGCACGAACGGGTAGATCGCCTTGTCGTCGGCCACGCCGGTGCCTACCGCGTTCGCCAGCGTCACGCGGCCAGCGCGATAGGCGTTAAACAGGCCGGGGCAGCCGAGGATTGAGTCCGATCGGAAGGCCAGCGGGTCGAGAAAGGCATCGTCGATACGCCGGTAGATCACGTCGACCGGCTGGAGGCCGCGGATCGTACGCATATAGATGCGATTCTCGTAGGCCACCAGGTCGCGCCCTTCCACTAGCTCGATGCCCATCTGGCGGGCCAGAAATGAGTGCTCGAAATAGGCCGAGTTGTAGACACCCGGCGTCAGCAGCACCACCGTAGGCTGATCGACCCCGGGCGGCGCGACGCCGCGCAGCGTCTCCAGCAGCGCCTGGGGGTAGTGCTCGACCGGCAGCACGCCCGAGCGTTCGAACAGGCGCGGGAAGGCGCGCTTCATTGCCGCGCGATTTTCCAACATATACGAGACGCCTGAAGGACTGCGGCCGTTATCTTCCAGCACCACATAGCGCCCGCGCTCGTCGCGTACCAGATCGGAGCCCGTGATATGCATGTAGACGCCACCTGGCGGCTCGACGCCGACCATCTGGTCGCAGAAGCCCTGCGATCCAAGCACCAATTCAACCGGAATGAGTCCTTCGCGGAGGATGCGTTGGTCGTGGTAGACATCGTGAAGAAAGAGGTTCAGCGCCTTGACGCGCTGGTGCAGGCCGCGATCGAGCAATTGCCACTCGGCTTGCGGGATGATCCGCGGCACCAGGTCGAATGGAAAGATGCGCTCGATACCCTCGTGGGCGCTGTAGACCGTAAAGGTGATGCCCTGGTAGAGAAAGGCGATGTCAGCGAAGCGGATGCGGTCGTCGAAATCGGCACCTGAAAGCTCGCTCAACCGCTGGTAGAGCCGCTGGTAGTGCGGGTGCGGCTTTCCGCGTGCCGCGAACATCTCGTCGAAAAAGCTATCAGTCGTATAGCCGTCGAACAGGTCGCCCATCGGCCACCCCTCTGTCGCCACCATCAGGGTTTCAATAGTTTGGGATGCGAGGGATTATACCGGAAACTGGACGGGGTGACAAGACAGAGTTATGAGTTATGAGTTACGAGTTTGAGTTAGAGCCGAGTCAAAAACTCATAACTCATAACCTAGAATTCGCGTCAGTGGCGCTCGTATCGGCCCATCATCCGCGCCTGGCCGAGCACGTGGCCCTGCATAGCGGCTTCGATCTCGCGCCGCGGGCGCCCGCGCGGAGTGAGCAGCGACACGACATCCAGCGCATACATGGTGAAGAAGTAGCGGTGCGGGCCGCTGCCGGGCGGCGGGCAGGGGCCGCCGTAGTCAATCTGCATGAAGTCGTTCATGCCGGGCGTACCGAGCGCGCCGACGCTTGGCAGCCCCTCGGGCAGTTCGCGTTCGGCGCCGGGGACATCGTAGAGCACCCAGTGGGTGAAGGTTCCGCTCGGCGCGTCGGGGTCATCGACGATGAGCACAAAGCTTTGGGCCTCTGGCGCGCCCTCCCACCGGAGCGGCGGCGGAGTGTTCTCGCCATCACAAGTATATTTGACCGGAATTGTGGCGCCCTCGGCAAATGCCGGGCTGCGCAATGTGAAGTTCACGGCTGCGCCTCCTGCTTGCGCCGGCTGCCCAGGCGTTGATCGCCCGCATCCTGCCAGGAGCGCGAGCGTGGCCAGGCAGATGGCGCGTTCCATCCTTTTCATGGCTATTCCCCTGAACGATCAGCAACATGGGTGCCAGGAGTCAGGAGTCAGAAGTCCGAATTCATGCTTCTGACTCCTGACTCCTCACTATGCTATATCGCTCACCCGCCCGACCACGAACTTGAGATACCGCCCTTCGGGAAAGGCCGCCGGCACTGGATGGTCGATCGGCTGGCCGGCCTCGTGAATGATCTGGAAGCGCTTGTCGGCGCTAGCCCCAGCGGCGGCAAGCATCTCCTTGAAGGCTTCCGGCCCGACCTGGCTGGTGCAGCTGGCGCTTGCCAGCAGGCCGCCTGGCGTCAGACAGCGCATTGCCAGCGCGTTGAGCCTGGTGTAGGCGCGGATCGCGGCGTAACGGCTCTGCTTGCTCTTTGCGAAACTCGGCGGATCGAGGACGACCACATCGAACCGGCGCTCATCATTGACATAACGACTCAGCAGCTCGAAGCAATCGTCGGTGATGAAGGAGTGGCGTTGGGCGTCGAAGCCGTTCAGCGCGACATTGGCAGCGGCGGCCTCGGCGAGCCCTTTGCCGATATCGGCGCTCACAACCGCGCGCGCGCCGCCGCGCAGCGCATACAGCGAAAAGGCGCCGGTGTAGGCAAAGCAGTTCAGCACGGTGCGCCCAGCGCTGAGTCCTTCGACGAAGCGCCGGTTCTCGCGATGGTCGAGGAACAGGCCAGTCTTCTGGCCACCCTGCAGATCAGTGTAGAACTGGATGCCATGCTCGCGCACCACCAAGTTTTTGGGCGGCGGGATGCCCCAGATAGTCCGTAGTCCGTCGTTCGTCGTTCGTTGCGGGCGCCCTTTTTCAACTGACAACGGACTATCGACAACTGACTCCTCTTCGTCAGCAGTTGATCTGTCTTCCACCACCCGTCCCTTGAGCACGATCCCCCGCAGCGGCGCAATCGCCCGTAGCGCGTCGGTCAGCCAATCGACGAGCTGAGCGGCGCCGTCCATGTAGGTCTGGATCACCACGAAATCGCCGTACAGGTCGGCGGTCAATCCCGGCAGGCCGTCGCCCTCGCCGAACAGCCAGCGATAGGCGGTGCAACCGGCTCCCTGCCCTGAGCCGGTCGAAGGGTCGCGCAGTGGGGCGCGCAGATCCCAGGCGGCCTGGGCGCGCTCGCGCACCCAGCGCGCGTCGGGCGGCTGGCGCTCGGAGAAGATCCGCAGAGCGATTGGCCGCTCGGCGTCCCACAGGGCATAGGCGCTCCAGCTACCGCAGCGCGCCCGCACCCAGGCGCCCGAGGGCAGCCGTACGCTTGGCGGCACGTGCGTGCGGTAGACCCAGGGATGACCCTGTGCCAGGCGATCTTTGAGGTGAGTTGGGAGCTGGATGTCGGGGAGTTTGGGCATGTGGCGCATTATAGCACGCAGGGATGAAAAACCGTCCACAGATTACTCAGATCATCGATCTCACCAGAAGTATTCTGCGAAAACTGTTGACGCATATTTGTGGCGCTTGCGTGTTGGAAGATGATCCAATTGTTCAGCACTGGCCATCCTGACGCGCCCGAACTACTGGACCGCTTATGCCACCGGCACCCTGGTAATCAAGGCCGCTGAGACGTGGGGGAATACGTGTCGGCAGTTCGTCATACTGTTCAACGACCGCAGCATCCAGCGAGCGAACTTCAAGTTTACGAAGTAGACCGAGCGATAGAACGCATCCGAAGGGCTTGGGAAACTCCAGGCCCTTCGTCTTGCCGCGCGGGCGGATGCGGTCGGCAGTCTATGCCGGTCTATGGTACAATCTTGGGGCGCCGGGCCGGCGTGGCAGGCCGGCGCGGCACAAAGCAGACAAGGGTGAGACGTGGCCGCATCTCCCGCGCTGCGCCCCGTCCATCCTAGCTACTCGCATCAATGGAGGTTTGTCATCATGGCCGAAGCGCAAAAAGTTCCTCAACGTGCGGAAATTCCCGTCGAATACACCTGGGATTTAGCAACGGTATACCCGAATACTGATGCCTGGGATCAAGATGTGGCGCGGCTGGAAAGCATGCTGCCCGATGTCACGGCGCTGCAGGGCACGCTGGGGCAAGGTGCGTCGGTGCTGCTTCAGGCGCTTACGCTGCGCGATGAGATGACCAAGATTCTGTATCAGCTGTATATCTATGCCAGCCACCGCAAGGATTCCGACAGCACCGACCCGACCGGTCAGGCGCTCGACGAGCGAGCCGGCTCGCTGGTGGCGCGGATTAGCGCGGCGCTAGCGTTTATCGAGCCGGAAATTCTCGCTCTGCCGCAGGAGACAATCGCGGCGTGGCTGAAGGCGGAGCCAAAGCTACGAATCTATACCTATGAGTTGGAGGAGTTGGCGCGCCAGCGCGCCCATATTCGCTCGGCCGAGGTCGAAGGCATTCTGGCGCAGTTTGGCGATGTGACGCGCGCGCCGAGCGAGATCTTCGATATTCTGACCAATGCCGACCTGAAATTTCCGACAATTGAAGATGAACACGATCAGCCGCTGCAGCTCTCGCACGCGCGCTACGGTCGGTTGATGGAGAGCCAGGATCGCCGGGTGCGCCGAGACGCTTTCAAGGGCTACTACAGCTCGTACCAGAGCATTCTGAACACGCTGGGCACCGCGCTGGCCGCCGAGGTGCGCAGCCATGCGCTGAACGCGCGCGTGCGCGGCTACCCATCGGCGCTGGCGGCGGCGCTCGACCCGCGCGACATCCCTTTGGATGTGTATCACAATCTAGTGTCGACCATCAACGCGAATCTGCCGCGGCTGCACCGTTACCTAGAGATCCGCCGGAAGATAATGGGCCTCGATGAGCTGCGCGTCTACGATACCTACGCGCCGCTGGTGCCACAGGTCGATGTCGAGGTGCCATATGCCGAGGCCCAACAGCAGGTGCAGTTGGCCTTCGCGCCGCTGGGCCCCGATTATGCTGAGGCGCTGAGCAAAGCCTTCAGCAGCCGCTGGATCGATGTCTATGAGAATGTAGGCAAGCGCAACGGCGCGTACAGCGGCGGCGCCTACTCGACTCCGCCGTTCATTCTGCTAAACTATCAGGACCGGCTGCGCGATATGTTCACCCTGGCGCATGAGCTGGGGCACTCGATGCACTCATATTTTACTCGTCGTACTCAGCCGTTTGTGTACGGCCGCTATACGATCTTTGTTGCCGAGGTGGCCTCGACGTTGAACGAAGCGCTGCTGACGGATCACCTGCTGAAGACTCGCGACGAGCCGATGCTGCGCAAGCAACTGATCGTTCAGCAGCTCGACGACATTCGTGCGACGATCGCTCGCCAGACGATGTTTGCCGAGTTCGAACTCGACATCCATCAGCGCACCGAGGCCGGCGAGCCGCTGACCGCCGATATGCTCAACAAGCGCTACTATGATCTAGTCTCGCGCTACCAGGGGCCCGGGCTCATTCTGGACGACGAGATTGCATTTGAGTGGGCGCGCATTCCACACTTCTACTATAACTTCTACGTCTATCAGTACGCCACCGGTCTGTCGGCCGCGCTGGCGCTCAGCCGGCAAATCATCGACGAAGGGCAGCCGGCCGTCGATCGCTACCTCCAGTTCCTCAGCAGCGGCTCCTCGCGCTCTTCAATCGATCTCCTGCGCGACGCTGGAGTGGACATGACCACGCCACAGCCTATCCAAGCGGCCATGGACACCTTCGATAGGCTGCTGGATGAGCT
>WNFV01000055.1_pt1 | contig 143049 bp, 100 predicted proteins | sample 5400101 | NCBI WGS metagenome assembly WNFV01 (sample SAMN13153361, study PRJNA577476) | soil metagenome | isolation source: 115 cm soil or saprolite under grassland replicate 1 | place: USA:California | collected 2016-06-15 | reverse complement strand
GGGTGTGGCGGTCGGCTGCCCATTGCGCCCCAACCCCGGCTTCTCAAGCAGCGCTCTCGCCTTCTCGAGCATCTTGGCCAAGCGCGCCTCGCCCTGTTCGCGCAGCTTGGCGATGATATTGTCGGCGCTCTTGCCATGCGCCTCGGCGTACTGCGCCAGGCTTTGGCCACCCTGCAGCGCCGCCGTCACTTCCTCCGGCGTGGTGCCGGCCACATCCGCGGTCGCCTTGATCAGCGCCGCGCCGAAACGCCGGCGATACTGCCGCACATCGGTCAGTTGATCACCCAGCTTTTGATCGGCCATGACCTTTGGCGCGGCATCGTCGAAAAAGCGGAGCAAGGCATCGGCGCGCGCCTGGGTCAGCTTGCCGGTCGACACCGCCTGCTTCAGCCGATCATCGAGCTTGGTGCGCGCAGCGCCGATGATCTCAGCGTCGGTCTTGCCATGCGCCTGGGCATACTGCGATAGGCTCTGGCCCGATTTCAGCGCCGCGATCACATCCTTCACCTGGGTGCCGGTGGTGTCGGCGGTGACCCGAATCAACCCCTGGGCCAGCTTGATCGCCTTACGCACCTGACCATTGCGGGGCAGCGTATTCGGCTGGGCATTCGGCGTGGCGGTACTCTGCGCGGCGGTGGTGCTGACGCTTCGCGGCAGCGACTCGGCGTAGACCGCGCCGCCGGCCAGGATCAAGGCAAGCGCGCCGCCAGCGATGCCAATCAAAAGTTTGCGGTTCATGTGCTCTGCTCCTACTTCTTTACTCTGCTTACTGTTAAGACTTACGCGGTCACTCGCAAAACACGAATTTTTCTTCTTCGTATCGAACGTTTTTTTGTTCGTAGAACGAAAAAACGTTCGATACGAGAGTTTTTAATCCGTGGTGGTCTACTGTTCGCGTCTACCGCGCCTGTATGATAGCGCCGAGGTGTGAAGAAGCTATGAAGCTCGAGACCATTTGACAGTCGCTGCGCCCGCACGTACCATGATCGTGACGTGTCAGAAAGTAGAGTCGTATGCATCATCCTCGCACGTGGATATACGTTAGCTTGCTGCTGACTTTGCTGGCGGGATGCACCGCAAACCCGCCCGCTGCGCCAGGCGCCGCCGAGCCGACCGCAGCCGTTTCAGCCGGCGCGCCACGTGCGCAAGCAACCGCGATGCCAACGCCACAACTCGCCAGCCCAGCGCCAGCCACCGGCGCGGCCCGGCATCCGTTTCCACAGCACACCGCTTACGCTCCGGGAACGATCAAACCCAGCCAGCATTCGCAGGATGCGTTGGATCGATCGGTGCGCAATGCCTACCGCTTCTGGAAGCTATCGTATCTCAAGAATGGCTGCGGCGCCGGCCGCTTCCATGTCGACCCCGGCCCAGACGTGAGCGGTAGCCCATCCAGCCGGGGCATTGCGGTCTCCGAGGGCCAGGGTTACGGCATGCTGATCGCCGCGTTCATGGCCGGCGCCGACCCCGACGCTAGGCGCATCTTCGACGGCATCTACGCCTTTTTCCGCGACCATCCCAGCGCCGGCAGCCCTGATCTGATGGCCTGGAAGCAGGTCGAGGGCTGCACGGATCTCGTCCCAGGTGGCACGCACTCGGCCACCGACGGCGACGTGGATATTGCGTACGCGCTGCTGCTGGCCGACCGCCAGTGGGGCAGCGATGGCGCGATCGACTATCACCAGGAAGCGCTCAAGGTCATCGCCGCGCTCAAGGCCAAGGTCGTGAACCAGCAGACGTACACGCTGCTACTCGGCGACTGGGTGAGCGCGAGCGACTCGCGCTACTACAACGGCACGCGTTCGTCGGACTTCATGCTCGACCATCTGCGCGTCTATGCCGCCGCGACGGGCGACGCCGAGTGGACGCGCGTGGCAGATGCAACCTACACGTTGATTGCCGGCATGCAGAGCAAATACAGCCCGAAGACCGGCCTGCTGCCGGACTTCATTCAGGACATCGACACCACGCCCGCGCCGGCGCAGCCGAACTACCTCGAAAGTGACAGCGATGGGCGCTACGCATACAACGCCTGCCGCGCGCCGTGGCGCATCGCCATCGATTATGTGCTCAACGGCGACCAGCGCGCGCTGGCGGCGCTGAAGCCGATCAACAGCTGGGTGCGCGCCAGCGCCGCCGGCAAACCGCAGAATATCTATGGCGGCTATCAGCTCGATGGCACCGCCGCGGCCGACGCCTTCTCGATCGCCTTCGCGGCGCCTTTGGGCGTCGGAGCGATGGTCAGCTCCGACAACCAGGAATGGTTGAATGCGCTGTGGGATCAAGTGGCCGGCAGCTCGGTTCAAGGCTACTATGGCGACTCGCTCAAGCTGTTGAGCATGATCGTTATGTCCGGTAACTGGTGGTCACCACGAAATTGAGAATTGAAGCGTATGCCAACCGAATTGGTCCAAGTTCTTGGCCTCGAAGGCCCCAACCTGTATGGCCCCCAGCCGGGTGTCTTCCTCAAGATTCACTCCGATAAAGATCGCGCACACCGGCTGAAAGACGCGCTCAAAGACGGGGCGCAAAGTGTCGGCATGGTGATCGGCTACCTGGAGTTGAACACCCAACCACAGCCGGATGGCTTCGTTATCAGTGCGAACTTCACCACGCCGACGCCGGCGATCGGCGTTGCGCTGGCACGCTATGTCGTCGAGGGGCTGAACCGCCAGGAAGCTGGCGACAAGGAGTGGGACGCCGAGGGGCCGCTTTGGGATCTGCAAAAGCGCCGTCGCGCCGAGGCGCTACCGCTACCGGCGCTCCAGATTACGGCCGAAGCGGCATCGCGCGGCATCCCGGCGCTCACGCGCGCCGACGGCCAGATTCAGCTGGGTTATGGCATCCGCGGATGGGTGTTCGATCCGGCGCAGTTCAAGGACCGCACGGCCGCCAGCACTCTTACCGGCGAAGAGATCGGCATCGGCCCGCCGCCGTTTGCTCGCCCGGCGGCCGCCCTCGAGGTGCCATGGGAGCAGATCGGCCCGATTCCGATTATTGCCATCGCGGGGGGCGCCGGCGCTGAAACCGCGGCCAAGCTGATTGCGGCGACGCTGCAAGCACAGCGGCAAGCGGCGCGCCTCGCCACCGCCGCCGACTTCGACACCACGCGGACACTGCTGGCCGATCCATCCGCCGCAATTGCCGTGATCAATGTGACCGCCGAAGGCATCGCGCAGCGCGGGCTGGCGTTCGAGCGCAGCGCATACAGCGCCGTGACCGAGCTGCCAGCCCAGCTGCCGGCCGGCATTGGCGACCATGCCGAGCTGGCGCGCGTGCTGGGCGTGCCGATGCTGGTAACCGACTCCGATGGCCGCGTCGCGCTCAACGCCGACGTGCCCGAGCTGGTCGAACTGAGCGACTATGCGCCCTGCCCGATTATCTATTTCAGCGCCAGCGCGGAGAATCCTATAGTCGGCTTTCATCGTGTCGCAGGTGGTATGGCGCTGTTCGTGCGCGACGGCATGGTGATAGCGGCGCACGGCGCGGCCGAGCAGGCCGTCGCCGCGGCGACGCTACCAACTGAGGAGTTGCCGGGCGCATTGGCCGGGGTGGCGATCCTTTGGGCGCTTGGGCTATCCTGGGAACAGATCACTGGATCTACCTGATATATTGTTGGGTCAACCGGTCGAGCCAACGGCCCGCGCGATCGTCGAGCGCATCCGTTCTAGATTGAACGGCTTCGGAAGGAAGCCCGCGAACTTCAGGTCGCTCATCCGGCCGATCATATCGTCCTCGGCATGGCCGCTCATCATCACGATCCGCGCATTGGGATCGATCGCCTGTATCGCGCGACTGACCGCCTCGCCGCTCATATGTGGCATCGTCATATCAAGCAGCACGCACACAATCTGCTGAGCACGTTCCTCAAAGCGCGCGATTCCAGTTTGACCATCGCTGGCGGTGATCGCCCGATACCCAAGGCGCTGAAGCATACGCGCGGCGATAGTGCAGATACTTTCCTCATCATCCACGACAAGAATAACACCACCTAGCGACGCGGATTCATGTTCCGCCATCATGGCACCTACCTCTAAGTGCAAGCAATCGCAAATTCGTTCCTATTTCCTTCAGTTCCCCTATTTCCCTTTGGCCACGCCAGCGAAATAGGGGAACTATGGGAACTAGGATCGAGCTTGTGATAGGCTGTACTAAGGATCGCTCTTCACCAGCAGCACCGGCAGCGGGCTAATGTCGAGCAGATCGTCGGTGATATCTTCCAATAAAATGCGATCGAGCGCACTGGCGACCCGGTGAGCGCCGATGACCAGCAAATCGTAGCTGCCGACCCGCAATTCCGACAAAATTTCGTCGATCACTGGGCCAGCCCGCCCGCGCATCTGCGCCGGCACGCCATGCTCATTCAGCATTGCAACGGCAGCGCGTAGCGTATTCGCCTCAGGAGCTTGGCTCGCCAGAAACGTCTCAACCGTATCTTGCCGATTCGCCAGCCCCTCGAAGAGCAGTGATTGCTGCGAAACGACATGGAGCACGGTTACGGCAGCGCTCAGCGGCTTAGCAATCTGTGCTGTGGCTTTGACATCGCCAAAGGTATGAAAATCGCCGCCACTGGCCAATAAAATGCGCCGGATCGGCCGTGTGGGGCCATGCACGCGCAGCACCGACGGCTCCAGCCGCTGCGCGATTACTTTGCTATGCGCCCCCGGCAGGAGCCGCCCTAATGGCTGGTGCAGCCGGCCCAGGATCACCAGATCGTACGATTGAGCATGCGCGGCCATCAGAATCGCCGTCTGCGCATTGCCTGGCAGCGCGCTGAATGTCACCGGAACGCTTGCGGGCACTGCCAGACGCGCGCACGCCTCTTCAAGCAGCGGGCGCCGTTCGGCGCCCCCGCCGGTCACCAGCGTCAACGACGTGGCGCAATATTGAACAATCTGGGCGCTGAACTGGAGCACGGTATCGCGCGATGGCGCCGGGCCGGCGTATAGTAATACTTTCATGATTTCACCAGTAGCAGTATGACCGGTATAATCAACATGATACATAAAAATGCGCCAAGTGTCCGATTATCGCGAATAACGATCTCTTGCAACCGCAAGATGGCACGTTCGAACGGACGATAGCAGAACGCAAGTACCAACAGCGACAGCGTCGCCACGCTAATCATTTCGACCAGTACAATCGTGAAGGCCGCCGGCCCGCCATTGATCAACGCAGCAACTAGCGTATCGATGAATGTTGTGATATTCGCACCCATGATATATGGCAGTGTATTCTCACGCCGTACCAGGCCCTTGGCCGAGAGTGGCACGAGAATCGAGAGCGACACCGAAACAGACAGTGTCAAAGACGTGACTGCGCAGCCCAGCAGAAACATCGCCACCGGGCGATAAACGAGCCGGCCAATATGCTGAAATGAGCTGCGCTCGGCATTCATCTCGGGCAGCGCGCGATCGAGCAGATTGAATCCGAGCAGCAATGTTCCGATACCTAATCCAAAGATCGCCCAGCCGGGCAGACCGAGCTGCTTAATCAGGCCGAGAATCGGATCAAAGGCCGGATCGATCAATGATGAAATCGGCGTCGTTGCGCTGACCTGCAAGCTACGAAGCACCCCGGAGGTCAGCAGCCAATAGCCAATCGCCAGCGCCGGCAGATAGATCGCAGCCGTCGTCAAGAGCGCCAGCACCCCGATCGAGATGCTGGCGGCGCGCTGGTGCCCGCGCAGATAGTAGACAAACCCGACGAACAACACAATGAACGACGCGCCTAACCGCGATCCGGTGATCATTGTAAAGGCCTGCGTGGCAGTGATCGTGCCGGCAGCAAAAAACGAGACGGCAATCGCGGCCACCGGCGATCCGCTCAGAAAGATATACGCGAGCAGCCAGCCGAACCCCAACGAGTTCACTGCGCTCGAAATATGCAGGTAGCTGATAATCGCGCCACCATACACTTTGGCGCCCTGCTTCAACAAGAGCAGCGCCAAAATGAACACCAGCAGCCCCACGATCATGATCAGTAGCTTAAGCAACCAGCGGGGTAGTCGCAGCGCAGTCCGGCCGGCCAATGCTTTCGGCGTTACCGAGAAAGCGTTCGCCGTGTTCTTCTCGGCATCGAGTGGAATATGCCGGTCGGGTCGTGCCATAAAAGGAAAAACCTTTCGTACTGACACCGTATCGCCATGGCGCTCTTCCCGTCGCGTTTACGCGGAGCGGGGGCAGCGCCAGAATACCGCTTTGTCTTGCCAAAAACGCCAATCTGTGGTACACTTGTGCTAAGGCACAGAACCCGCCTCGCGGGGGAAACGGCTTCGCACATTGACAACTGATTGGCGGTTCGGACGGATAATCCGCCGTCCGGTAAAATCAGTTCGGTTGTACGACCTTCTGGCGTACATATGAGCCGAAGCGCTATACGTAGCCATGTGCTGCGTCTGCCTGCTTATGAAGATTAAGAAATTAATCGGGTAGCCCGCTTCAGCGGGCTTGGGCTGTTAGCGCGGGTGCTTTAGCCCCGCGCGTGTGACGGTGCGAAATGCCCGATTTAATAATAAAAGTTCATTAGCTGGCAGTAACTGATAACGACCTCCTTGTCTTACCCGCTGATCGTTCGCCAGATCATCCCGCGCTCGTCAAGCGCCACCTGTGCACGGCCCTGGGCGGCCAGGTAACCAAGGTGCGCCGAAACGGCTGAGACAAAGATTGCGTACTAATGTAAAATGTGCGTTCGGTGATCTGCTGCAGAATGGCCATCGTTTCTTCTTTTATGATCGAATTTTTGTTTTGCTTTTTGCACTCTATGAACACAAAAAGCAAAAACAATTCGAGGATTATAGCATAGCGAACCAAATGGGTCGCACACAATCACATACTCGGCTTGGTAGGTGAGATTTGCTCCGGGCTGCGCTGCAAGCGCAGGCGCGGCAGGTCGTCCCAAGCTAGGGACCCCTGGCCAGTCTCAATATCGGCGGGGATACACGCGCGCACGGCGGCGATATCCGCGCACAGTGCCGCGACATCCAGGCCACCATGCGCTGGCGCATACGGCGCCAGCAGGCGCGCGGCACTGCCCAGCGTGCGGCGCGGCGCGGTGACCAGCCCCAGGCGCAGTTGGTTGAGCGCGTTACAAAGCTGAATCAGGCCGCGTAGAAAATCGCTGCGATCTTCAAACCAGCATTCCTCGAAGGCCAGCAGCGCATCGCGATACGACTCGGCGTTGAAATGCGCAATTCCGTCGTCAAAAGCTTGTTTCACTACTATCCGTAAAATCCGTGATCTATTACGGATATTCCTCCATCTAACGACTGTTCTGCTCGAGGCGCGCCAGCTCTTGCTCGACGACTGAATCGTCTAGCTTCTTGAACAGCGGCACGGGCTGCTGGAGCTTCTGGCCAACCGGCAGCGCGCTTGGCTCCCAGCGGCCAACCCAGCCAGCATAGTCGCCGGTCAGCACGCGATGGGTGCTGCCGTCTTCTTCGGCATACTCGCGGAACTCGAGCGGCCCGGCGATATCGCCAGCATAGCCCAGCAGCTCGTGCAGCTTCTGGCTGGTAAACGGCAGGAACGGGGTCATCAGCGTCTTCAGGCTGTCGACGCAGCGCAGCGCCACAAACAGCACCGTGCCCGCGCGCTCGCGATCGGTCTTGATCACCTTCCAGGGCTCCTGCTCGCTCAGGTATTGGTTCAGCTGCCCAGCCAGCCTCATCGCCTCGCCTAGCGCAGCCTTGAAGCGCGCCGCTTCCAGCAGGGCGCCGACGCTGGCGAATCCGCCCTCGATCGCCGCGATCAGCGCCTGATCCCCCTCGGTGAGCGCGCCGGGCTGCGGCACTTCGCCGAAGTTACGGAACACGTTTGTGAGCGTGCGGTTCACCAGGTTGCCCCAATTCGCCACCAGCTCGTCGTTGTTGCGCCGCACGAACTCGGCCCAGGTGAAGTCGGTATCCTGCGTCTCCGGACCGCCGATCGTCAAGAAGTAACGCAGCGGATCGGCATCATAGCGGCTCAGCACGTCGTTCACATAGATCACGACCCCGCGGCTGCTGCTGAACTTTTTGCCCTCCATCGTCAAGAACTCGCTGCTGACGATATCGTAGGGCAGGTTCAGATCTGGGCTATCGCCATTGCCGCCAATCTCGCCGCCATTGCCATAGCCCATCAGCATGCTCGGCCAGATCACGCTATGGAAGACGATATTATCTTTGCCCATGAAGTAGTAGTGCCGCGACTGTGGATTCTGCCACCACTCACGCCATGCGTCGGGCGTGCCACGGTTCTTGGCCCACTCGACGCTTGCCGAGAGGTAGCCAATCACGGCGTCGAACCAGACATAGATCCGCTTGTCGTCGCGCCCGGCATACTCGGGCAGCGGGATCGGCACGCCCCAGTCGAGGTCGCGGGTGATCGCGCGCGGGCGCAATTCTTGCAGCAGGTTCAGCGAGAAGCTGCGCACATTCGGCCGCCAATGGCCCTGCCGGTCGATCCAGGCCGACAGGCGCTCGGCGAAGGCCGAGAGATCCAGAAAGAAGTGCTCGGTCTCCTTGAACACCGGCGGCGTCCCATCGACCTTCGAGCGCGGGTTGATCAGATCGGCCGGGTCGAGCTGATTGCCGCAGTTGTCGCACTGATCGCCGCGCGCCTCACCATAGCCGCAGATCGGGCAGGTGCCCTCGATATAGCGGTCGGGCAGCGTGCGCCCGGTGGTCGCCGAAAACGCGCCTAGCGCCGTCTGCTTTAGAATATAGCCCTTGTCGTAGAGCGTTTTGAACAGGTCCTGCGTCACGCGATAATGGTTCAGCGTCGTGGTGCGCGTGAAAGTGTCGTAGCTCAGCCCCAGGTTGCGCAGGTCGTCGCCGATCACGCGGTTGTAGCGATCGGCGAGTTCCTTCGGGGTGACGCCCTCTTTATCGGCGGCGAGCGTGATCGGCGTGCCGTGCTCGTCGGTCCCTGAGACCATGAGCACATTATTGCCCTTGAGGCGATGATAACGGGCAAAAATGTCGCTCGGCACGCCGAAGCCGGCCACATGGCCGATATGGCGCGGGCCGTTGGCATAGGGCCAGGCGACGGCAACAAGAATATGGTCGGGCATCGTGTATCTCCACTCTATGGTTTATCGTTGTATGCTTTATTTGAGGTTTCAGGATAGTACAGAAGCGATGATTCCGCAAACCGGTACGATCGTAAGCGATATCAACCGATATCGTGATATAAAAGCTTGTTTTGCAGATGGCCGTGTCGATTTGAGTGTTAAAATGAGGTTTTCGTATGCGCAACGCCCGCCGCGCGTGCCACAGGGCAACCCAACCGAATCGTAGGCAATAGCAAGCAACTCACCGCATGCTAGTCTTGCTGGGGCATTACATTGCGATCGCACTGGCACCCCAGCAAAACGCCCGGCAAAGGTCTATCCAGGGCGAGCCAGCTCCAGCTTTGGAAACAACACGCCGGCCTGCTGTATCGCCGTGCCAGCCGGGTAGCGCCCCCACTCCAGTGCCTCGCTCAGCCTGATGTTTGGCTCCAGCACGAGCCCAAGCTGGCGCGCGATCGAGTCGGCGGTCGCGGGCAGGAACGGCGCAAGAGCGTAGGCCAGTTGCCGCAGCGCTTCGGCCAAAACGTATAAGCTGGTCGCCAGGCGCGCCTCATCCGGCTCGGCGGCGCGGCGCTTGGCCAACGCCCAGGGCCGCACGTCGGCCACGTATTTATTCGCCGCTGCCACCAGTTCCCAAATCGCGGCTAGCGCCTCGTCGGGCGCAAAGCGCTCCAGCGCGGCGTCGAGGCGCTCGTACAGGCGATTGGCGGCGTCGACCAGGCGGCGATCGATCGGCTCCAGTGCGCCATGCGCCGGGACAATGCCATCGTAATAACGACTCAGCATGCCAATCGTCCGGCTCAGCAAATTACCGAGCCCATCGGCCAGGTCGGCATTGTAGGCGCGCACCAGTCGTTCCAGCGAAAAGTCGCCATCTGCGGTGGCAGGTATTTCGCGCAGCAGATAGTAGCGCAGCGTGTCGGCGCCGTAGCGCGCGGCCAGCTCGACCGGATCGACGACATTGCCAAGCGACTTGCCAATCTTGCGACCGCCGGCCGTCACAAAGCCATGCACGAAGATATCGGTCGGCAGCGGCACGCCGGCAGAGAGCAGTATCGCCGGCCAGTAGATCGCGTGGAAACGAATGATGTTCTTGCCGATCACATGGGCTCGGCGGGGGCTGTGTGCCCAATAGCGCCGGTAGTCCGGGCTATCGTCGGCATAGCCGAGCGCGGTAATATAGTTGCCCAGCGCGTCGAACCATACATACGTCACCTGCTCGGGGTCGCCCGGCACGGCAATACCCCAGCCGCGTGCGCGGGCGCGCGAGCGCGAGACGCTGAAATCGGCCAGGCCGCCGCGAATGAAGCCCAGCACCTCGTTCTTACGCGTCTGTGGCACAATTCGCAGCCGATCCGCCTCGATCAGCTCACTCAGGCGGCCGGCATAGCGCGACAGGCGAAAGAAGTAGTTCTCCTCTTCGACAACCTCCGGCGCGACCTGATGCTCGGGGCAGAGCCCATCGGCCAGCTCGTCTTCGGCGTAGAACTGCTCGCAGCCAACGCAGTAGAGCCCACGATACGCTCGCCGGTAGATATCGCCGCTGCGCGCGCAAGCCTCCCACAACCGGTGCACGCCAGCCAGGTGCCGCTGGTCGACGCTCGTGCGGATGAAATCGTCGAACGAAAGATTGAGCGAGTCGCGCAAGGCGTAGAATTGCGCCGCGTTACGATCGACCAGCACCTCGGTTGGAACGCCCTCGCGCTCGGCGGCGCGCACATTCTTCAGGCTGTTTTCGTCCGTCCCAGTGAGGAACCGGACATCGCGGCCATTCAGGCGTTGATAGCGCGCCAGGGCATCGGCCTGCACATCCTCCAACGCATGGCCAATATGCGGCCGCGCGTTGACATACGGGATGGATGTTGTGACGTACCAGGGTGAATATGATTGGTTTATTGGTTGGTTGCTCATTGCAGATTGCTCCTCTAAGATTGCCACGACTTACGCAGTGGACGCGAACATTGGACCACCACGGATTAAAATCTCTTGTATCGAACGTTTTTCGTTCTGCGAACGAAAAAACGTTCGATACCAACAAGAAAAGGGCCGCCCACGCTGGGCGGCCCCGACGATTCCGAAGAACTTCGAGTCAGGCAGCAGACAGCATAGGCAATCGACCGCGCGGTAGCCCGCGCGATTGCATTGCCATATGCATTGTCAACACTACCAGCATTGCCAGATCCTACCTTTAGCGCCCAGGCTGGCGCGGCGGGCGTCGCGACATCGGCGCGCCACGCTGGACCAGCGGCTTAGAGCCGCCCGATTTTCCGTTCGACTTGGATGACTTGCCGCCAGACGATTGACTCTTCTTCGACATGTGATCCTCCTTGGCAATACACCAGACTGCTTGGGAACCCGATCGCCATTCAGCGCCCGCGTCGCGCCCGAAGCGCGGAGAATCAAAAAGCCGTGGGCATTTGCGCTACCCACGGCCGGTGTATCGCTTGTCGAAGAGGCTAGCCTTGCGACACACTGACAGTGGGCATGACCATTTCCATCTCCCGGATGCGAATAATCGCAGCCAGTCGACCGGTCATGACCATCATGTCGCGCAGGTTGACCATCGTGAAAACTTCCCAATCGCTACCCCTGGAACGCTCTCCAGGCGACTCAAATCATACCACGTTTGATCCATCGCTGTCAACGGCACATTCTACGACCTTTGACTGAATCACTACTGCGACGGAGGTCCAAGCTCTTCCAGCGCGGCCTGGATCTGTGGATCGTCGGCTGGGGCAAAACGCCACCAATCGGCGTCGATCTCGCGATCGGGGCGCACTCCAACGCCTTCGAGCAGGCTGCCGTCGGGCAACTGATAGGCCATTTCGGCCAGCCAAAGACGCGAGCCATCGGAAAATTCATGCGCTAACAGATTTTCGGTATTGCCCGCCGTAGTGGTTCCAACGAAGCGCGCCCGGCCACGAACGCGCATTCCGGCGGCAAACATTTCGGCCGCGCTCACCGTATCGGTGCTGGTCAGCACAACGATCGGCACGCTTGCGAGCTGCGGTATCACTTGCCCCTTGGGGATCTCCAGATCATCGTGCGCCTGCCGCCCGCCGCTGGAGCCGATGGTACCGCCGTCGATAAAGATTCCCAGCGTCTCAAGCATAAGGTGAATAAATCCGCCACCATTATCACGCACATCGATGATTAGGCCGGTTAATGGCCCGGCAGCCAGCAGCGATTGCAGTTGATCGCGCACCTGCTGAACCAGATCGGTCTGAGCAAAGGTATTGATAGACAAGATCCCCACCTGTGTGCCAGGCAGGCGCTGCGCCGTGACAGGCGGGAACGCGTCTTCGGGAATAATCTGCCGGACAAGCGCGATATCGCGCGGCACGCCGCCGGGCGAGCGCACGGTAAGATGCACGACTGTGCCAGGGGCGCCACGCACCGCACCTTCTGGGCCATCAGGGCCGAAGGCGGCGGTATCGGTAAACGGGATGCCGCCGATCGCTACAATCAGATCGCGCGGCTGCAGCCCGGCTTGATCGGCGGGCCCGCCGGGCGCGAGTCGGGTAATCACCGCGCCGTCAGGGCGATCGCGTATCGAGATCCCAATGCCACCATAGCTCAGCGTCCCCTCGGTACGCGCTTGTTCTTCCGCCACTTCTTGTGGCGACTCAAAGCGGCTGTGCTCGTCGCCCAGCAGCGCGATCATCTCGCGCATGGCCCGATAGAACTGCTCCGGCGTCTCGGCGACCCGCACGTTCGGCTCGTACTGTGCGCGCACCGCTTTCCAATCGACGCCGCGGAAATCCTTATAGAGATAGCGCCGATTCACAATATTCCACAGCTGGTCGAAGATCTTCTGGCGCGCGGCGAGATCGAGCGGAGCCAGTGTCGCGGTCGGCGTAAGCGGCGGCGCGGTCGGCTCAGGCGTGGCTGTTGGCGCTAGCGTCGCGGTCGGCGGCGCGGTCGGCTCAGGCGTGGCCGTTGGCGGCTGCGTCGCGGTCGGCGGCACGACAGTTGGAATGAGCGTTAATGTCGGCGCCGGCGTAGCAAGCTGTGCTTCCTGTGCCGGGGCGAATGGCGCCAGCGGGCTACAGCCGGCCAGCACCGCGATGCTCAGAAGCCAGGGGAGCCTACTCGTAAGAAATGAACGCAGCCGCATGGTATCCCTCGCCAGTGATGATCCTGGGAGCACCATGATACCACAGCGTTCATGAATGGGGCTTCGTATCACGTTGAGGGTTAGGCACAGAGGATAGAGGATGGAAGAGAGAAGATAGCTGCTATCTTGCGACTAGCGCTATCTTCTCTTTTCCATCCTCTATCCTCGATCTTCGCTCTATGGCCAGCGAAATCTCTAGTATTAGGGCCACATTATGTGAACAGATCTTCATAGATCTGCCGAAGCTCGCGGCTGCGTACGAGCCGGTTGACCAGGTTACGTTTCAGGGCGTAGACGAACTCGACATCTTCGAACAGATCCGGGTGGCGCGCGAAGATCTTGCGCGGCGGCAACGCGAGCACGAACGTCTCCTTCAGCACCACGCGCTCGAGGTCGGCGGTGATGATCTTGAGCACCTGTTGCCAGAATGCCTGGCGCGCATTGTTCCATAGCACTTGTTGCTCCGGCGTCATCACACTGCGAACCTCCAGGCGTTGGTAGGCGCGCTCGCGCGTCGCCATTGCGCGGGAGTTATCGATCACCGCCGCCGCGACGCAGCTGCGCAGGTAGGCCATGAGCGCGGCCAGGCTGTTGAAGTGCGCAAATTGCTCAGCCGTAAGCGCCGACCAGGCCCGTGATAGCGCGCGGTCGGCGATATCCTCAGCCGACTCGTCGCCCGACGATTTGGCGCAATACTGGCGCGACCAGCCAAGAATCACAGGCCGATAGTAGGCGTAGATCGCCGCCCACGCCTCGCCGGAACGCTCGACAATCGCGCTACGAAAGAGCTCGTAGCCTTCGCGATCGGTCAACTTTGGAGACTGCATCGTCACGATCGCCCTCGCAGTTCATTTAATTATCCTAACGTTTTTGGGGGTACACTGTATAAGATCCATGTGGGGAGGATTTCTTACACTTTTTTACAAAATTCATGAACAGGACTTACGTGGCCACCTGCAAAACACGGATTTTTCTTCTCCGTATCGAAGGTTTTTTCGTTCTGCGAACGAAAAAACCTTCGATACGAGAGCTTTTTATCCGTGGCGATCCGATATTCGCATCCACTGCGTAGGTCGGGTCAATTAAAAGCGGCCGACCGCGTTTTCGCGATCGACCGCTTCGCCTGGTTCTTGGTTCTCGGTTCTCGGTTCTTGGTTCTCGGTTCTATTTCGTGTTTGGCGTAGAGATCAGACCTTCGTTATATCAGGTTTGGCGCGTGGAATCCACAAGATCCGGTAGTATTCGATCCGCACCTGGGCGCTGTCGGCCACGAGCGTGCCGGCGGTCTCGAGGTTCAGCGGCGCGACGGCGAACGGGTAGCCCGCCGGCAGGTAGGTTGGCAGCGGCGTCCACGCGCCGTCGACCAGGCGGCAGATCCGCAGGTCGCCGGCCAGCAGCTCGCGCTCGTCGGCCAGCCGGAAGAGCGAATCGTAGTACAGCGTCAGCGTCGGCGCGATCCGCATCGGCAGCGCGGCGTTGCTGGCCAGGCTCACGACCTGGCTGCGCCCCCGCGCATCGGCCGGCATGCCGCCCTGAAGGCCATGGACAACCATCGTGATCAGCTTGAGCCCGCTGTAGTCGCTCATCGGCAGCTTGCTGGTCGCGTACGCGCCGGGGTTGGCGGCGTAGGCTTCGGCGCGCGCCGCATCGTAGAAGTACAGCGCGGCGGCGCCGTCCGACGACCCGGCGCTGATCGGGTTCGCGGGATATGGGGCGCCGGAGTTCGGCCCATTGCCGCCCTGCGAGAACGAGCTGATCAGCAGGCCGCCGTCCCGCCAGCGCAGCAGCACGTGGCCATCCAGCGTCGGCACATCCTGGATGGCGCTGGCCCAGTCGCGGCGATCCGGCGCGCCCAGGGCGATCACGTCCGCCGGCGCTACCTGGCCGAGCGGGAACAGCCACGCCTGGTCGGGCGGCGCACCGGGGCTATCGATCCGCACGCTGACGCGCGCCAGCTTTTGCTCGGGTTCCGCGCGGTCGGGCACTACCGCGATCTGCGGGAACGCCCGCGGAGTCGCGTCGCGCCACTCGGCGACGCTGGCCAACGCCTGGCCATCCGCAAGGGCCACGTCGATAAGGCCGCGGAAAATGGCGGTCTGGTCGTGCCGATCCTTGCCAATCAGCACGATCGTATCGCCCTGGCCGGCGCCGAGCAGTTGGAAGCCATCCTCGGCCGATCGGGCTTCGAGCGTGCCCTGGGCGATCACCCGCGCGGGAGCCTTGCCGCCATCCATGCTCGGCAGGACATACACCCAGCAGTTGTCGAGCCGCAGTTCTGGCGGAAAGGCGCGCAGCAGCAGGCCGGCGTGGCGCGCCTGAGCCGGCGCCGCCTCGGCCAGCGCGCCCAGGCGATACAAGCGCGGCAGCGGCAGCGGCAGCCGCCCCGGCCCTTCGAGCGACTGCGCGGATGGGTTCAGCCAGGGGAAGCGCGCCTGAATGATGCCCCATTCCTCGCTCTTGCGTTTGGCGCTGCTGCCGACCGCATGAGTGATCAACTCGCTTTTGCCCTCGGTCGTCGCCATGATCGACTCGCTGTGCAGCGTGATCTGCGGCATCACGACGCTATATGGCGCGGCTTCGCCCGGCTGCGCATGGATGAGCGAGTGGCTCAGATCGCCGGTTTGCCCGGCCAGAACTAGCCCGCGCTGCTCGAGATACGCGTCGCGCAGTTCCAGCGCATAATGCCCCCACTCATGGATCAGCGTGCGGTAGGCCTCCGGCTCGTCCCAGGGGATCGAGGCCAGGTTATTCTTGTGCCACACGCCGCGGCCAATACGGATCGGCATATACTTGCGCGCGATATGCAGGCCGCTGACCCAGCTGCGCGGCAGCAGCCGGTTCGAGGCCATGATCTGGATGTCGGCGCTATCCATCAGCTCGGGGCCGCCGAACACCACCTGGCCGAAGGCCATCGCGCCGTCGCTGACGTCGTAGAGAAAATCCGACGCGCGGCGGAACGCCCATTCGAGCTGGCGCATATACGCCTCGTCGGGAACCCACTCCAGCGCCACCAGCACGTTGAACAGGCACAGCCGCGGGTCATCCGGCACGGCCCGCCGATCGACCAGCCGGAGCGACTGCATCTACCTGCGGCGCGTCGCCGAGTCGACCGCCTGCGCCGGCGCGTCGCCGAACGATCCGGCCTGCTGATCTCCCGTGTCCGACAGCCGGTGGACGATGTACTCGCGGTAGGCCCAGTCGAGCGATGGCCCGAACAGCGACTCGCCGGCGGTCAGGCGCGGGGCCATCGCGCGCAGGCTCTCGAGCTGGTGCGGGTTGCGCGGAAACTCCTGGCCCATGTCGAGCTGCACGACCGGCTCGTTCGAGTAGACATAGCCGCGGCCTTGGGCGGCCGGCTGGCTATAGAGGTTGAACACCAGCGTACCGGAGCCGGGGACCACACCGGCATCCTGCTGAAGCACGTTCGAACCCGCGCACGCCGCCACGGTGGCCCCACTGGCGGTGACGGCCGACAGGCGCAGAAAATCGCGCCGCCTGAGCTTCGCTCCCTTGGCCATGAGTACCTCCTAACACCAATAGCGTTCAAATAACAGGACTTACGCGGTGGCTGCGGGATGATTCGCTCAGCGGATACCCTAACGGATTAGCGGATAACCTCGCGGCTTGTTACATGCTGGGCATATCCGATAATCCGCTCACTATCCGCTGGCAGAACCGCCCCACCGCGCAAGTCGGTCAAATTATGTTCGCATGCCCACGAGCACCGCCAATCGAACACGCGCGATCAAGCGTACAGCGCTTTCTTATATTTGCCTTGGATTCAGTATGGGTATTTTTGAGTCTACACCACTTTTTCAGCATGTCAAGAGTGCGAAAAATAAATTACGCAGCCCAAAACCCTTCGCGTCGGCGGCGAGCAGATGCCTAACAATGCGGCGGATTTGGCCGCCGACGCGAAGGGTTTGCGCTATATCCCTTCCGCTCCTTCCGCCGTTCCGCCATTCCCCGTTCAAACCCGCCCTTGCGCCCGCCCGCGCCACATGGTTCCTCATGCCCCGGCGCGCGGCACCCAGCAGACTTTGTAGTGCTCGACGCGCGGTCCGCCCGATCCGTCCGCCATCAGCGTGCCGCCGGTCTCGCGATCGAGCGGCGCGACGGCGAAGCGGTAGCCTAATGGTAAATAGCTCGGCAGCGGCATCCATACGCCATGCACCAGCCGGCAGATTCGGATATCGCCGCCGTATGCCAGCGCTTCTTCCTGCTGGCTGAAGGGGTCGTAATACATAACCAGCGTGGGATACAGCTCGGCCGGCAGCGCCTGATTGCTAGCAATGCTGAAGGCATAGCCGCGCTCGCGCCCGCCCGGCGGCGTGTCGGTCAGGCCATGGGCGATAGTCGTGACGACTTTGACATGACCATAGGCATTGTCGTTGCCGTGGCCCTTGTTGAAGAATAGCATCGCGCCGCCATCCGACGATCCGGCGGTGATCGGGTTGGCGGGAAATGGGCTACTGGTTGCAGGCCCGCCGCCCTGTGAAAAGGAAGTGATCAGCAGCTGCTCGCCGGCCTTCCCCCAGCGCACCAGCACATGGCCGTCCAGCGTTGGCGTTTCATATGGCTTGCTGGTCCAGCTGGATTTGTCGGAGCCTTTTTGTCGGGCGGCCTGGATGGCGCTGGTGTGGCCGAGCGGAAAGATCGACACGCGATCGGGAGTTGGATCGCCCGCGCCGCCCAGGCGGATGCTGATGCTGGCCAAGGGCGCCTGTTGATCGGCCGGCTGCGGCACGACGTCGATCGCCGGGTAGCTGGCTGGCCCGACCGAGTCCCATTCTCGCAGATGCCCGCCGGCCGCGATCTGGCCGCGCAGCACCAACGGCTCGCGGTCGCGCAGCGCGAAGAGCAGCACCACGGCGTCGCCCGGTTGCGCGCCCAGCAGCGGGAAGGCTTGGGTGGCCGAGCGCGCTTCGAGCGTGCCCTGCGCGATGATCCGCGCGGGGTCGGGGTGGTCGGGTGTGGCACCTTGGAAGACATAGACCCAGCAATGGTCGAGCTGCACATCATCTGGCAGATCGAATGTGGCCAGCCGCTCGCGCAGGTGCTCCCACGCCGGCAAATATATGGCCGAGCGCGCCGGTGCGCCAGCCAGCGATCCCTGGCGCCGCACGCGCGGCAGCGGCATTGGGACGCGGCGCGGCCCGGCCATAACCTGGCGCGCTGTGCGGGCGGATGGCACTCGCGGGAAGTGCGTAGAGAGCTTTTTCCACTGCTTCGAAACCAGCTCGCTGGTGCCCTCGGTCGTCGCCATGATCGAATCGACGAATGAATGCACGGTTGGCATCACCACGGTTTTGAGCGGCGCCTGGACGAGCACATGGTCGGAGGCATCGGCCCGGCGCACCTGCTCGGGTGGAACCAGGTGGCGCGTCTCGAGATACTCGTCGGTGAGCATAAGCGCGTAGTGGCCCCATTCGTGGATGAGCGTGCGATACGATTCCGGCTCTTCCCACGGGATGATGCCGCGCCGGTTGTCATTCCAGAGCCCGCGGCCCACGCGAATGGGCATATATTTTTCGTCGTCGGGGTATTCCGGGAAGGTGTGCATGCCGCCGACCCAGCTGCGCGAGAGCAGGCGATTCGAGGCCATGATCTGAATATCGGCGCAGTTCATCAGCTCCGGCCCGCCGAAGACCACCTGGCCAAAAGCCATCCAGCCATCGGAGATGTCGAACAGCAGATCGGAGGCGCGATGAAACGCCGACTCGAGCAGAGCCATGTATTCTTCGTCGGGATGCCATTCCAGCGCGACCAGCACGTTGAACAGGTAGATCGAGCGCTGGACCAGCTGGCCGTCGGTCGGCTCCGGGCGAATGACATCATAGCAGCGATAGGCCCAATCGATCGCCGCACCAAATGGGTTCGGTTCGCGGGCGACAAACGAATCGTCCAGTTGGATCTGATCGCGCTGCCGCGGCACTTTTTTGACTTCCGCCGGCCCATCCGGCCCGTCGTCGGCGAGCTGCAGCTCGACGATCGGGTCGTCCGGTGGAATGCGCAGAGCCGCGGGATCGGCCGAATCGGTCGATTCGGCCGGGCGAGCATTGAAGATCAGCCTTGGCTTGGCCTCGTTCATACAGAGCCTCCTTTCAGCAACAACACACGACAGAAGGTTAGAACACACGCATGAAACAACAGGACATGACTGAGGGCACGATCGAGGTGCCCACCTTCGGCCTCCTTTCAATCTGCGCGCTGCTGCGCTGGTTCGATCACGACCTGCTTAGCGACCTCGCCGCACATGGGGAGGATGAAATTAAGGCATTGTTGGCGAGTGATCTGGTGGAAACGGTACCTGAGCATCCTGGCGCGTATCGCCTGCGCGACGATATTCGAGCTGAAGCGCTTGGGCGGCTGCGCGCTGAAAATCCTCATGATGAGTTAACGTGGCACTCGCGTTTTTTCGACTATTTTCTGCAGCATATGCAGCAAACTGCGCCAGATGACCTACGGATGGCGGCCGAAGCGAGTTGCTTCCACCATTTGGCGGAACTATTTCTGTTGGTTGCCGCGCGCCGTGAGTGGCAGAGCCTTATGACGCATGTCATGTCGGCTCGCACAGCCAACCTCCTGCAAGTGCGGCACGTCCACCAACTCGCGTTCTACGATGGATATGTAGCTGTCCACACTCAGAACTACGAACACGCCGAAACGACCTTGAACTCACTACTGGATCAAGCTGATCTGGATGTCGGCCTGCGCGTGCAGGTGCTGAATGCACTTGGGCAGGTCTACTGGTTCCAGACGCGTTACGACCGCGCCTTGGTCTTTTATCAACAGGTACAGACCCTGGCGAGTGAAACCAGCAATCATTTCTACAAAGCGATAGCCCTGGCGAATATGGGTATGATTTACAAAGAGCTTGGTCAAATTGATCAGGCTCTTGACCTCGGCATACAGAGTTTGCAGGTGTTTCGCGATCTCGGCGACCACTATAATCTAGCCCATATACTCTACGAAATTGGCAACGATGCTATGAGCATGGGCCGCTGGGCAGCTGCTCAAGAATACTTTCAGGAAGCAATTGAACTCTATGAGAGACTCGGTGTCCAAGCTGGATTAGCATATCTTTACTGGGGACAAGGCTTCCTAAACCATCTACTTGCGAACGAAACAGCAAGCGAATCCGCCTATCACAACGCCCTTGCCATATCGCAGTCTCCCGCACACGGCGAGGCTTCGGTAGAAATGCATAGCTGGCTCTTTCTGGGATTTTTATACCAGAGCCAAGGGCGCTGTAACGAGGCTCTCAAATCATATGAACGCTCCGCCACTTTAGCGGCTCGGCTAAGCAGCAAGCATTGGCTCAGTCTCATTCACTACCGCCGCGGCAATGTGTTCGAGCGCCAGGGTCAGCTCGATGAAGCGCTGGAAGCGTATCGCGAGGCGATTGAGGGCATCGAGGCACTGCGCGGCGCGACCAAGACCGAGGAGATCAAGATCGGCCTGCTCGGCACTGTTCAGCAAGTGTATGAATCGATGATCGTGCTGCTGCTGAAGCTCGATCGCAAAGCCGAAGCGTTCGAGTACGTCGAACGGGCGCGCTCGCGCGCCTTCCTGGATCGGCTAACCGACAAATCGCCCGAACTATTTGCGGCGATCGACCAGCCGGTCGCCACGCTGGCCGAGGTGCAGCAGCGCCTGCCGGCCGACGCGCTGCTGGTCGAGTACTTCACGATCGGCGTGCTGCCGCGCGGCGAGAGCCTGATCAATATGCTGCCGCCCGAGAACACGCGCCTGCGCGAGCATCTAACGCTGCCGCCGCAGGTGCTGATCTTCGCCGTCACGCGCGACCGCCTAGAGATCTTCCAGCCGGAGATCGACCCGAACATGCTGCGGCCCCAGCCGGGCGACCCCGGACCCGGCAAGCGCATGCTGCGCGAGAGGCTGCTGGCGCGGCTGCACGCGCAGCTGATCGCGCCGCTGGCCGAACTGCTGCCAAGCCGGCGGCTGCTGTATCTCATCCCCCACGGCCCGCTGCACTATGTGCCGTTTATGGCGCTGCGCTCGGCCGAAGGCGCATACCTGCTGGCCGCCGATGGCCCGGCGATCGCGCTGGCGCCCTCGGCGACGATCCTACTACACAACTGTTTGGGTCGGAGCCAAGCGCTGGCGCGGCATGGCGTACCCCTGCTGGCGCTGGGCTATAACGATGAAGGCGAGGATGCACTGCGCTACGCCGAAGCCGAGGCGCACCATATCGCCAGCATGCTCGGTGGCCAAGCCTGGGCCGGTCCGGCGGCCAAGAGTGCACGCCTGATCGACGAAGCAGGCCGGGCGCGCTGGCTGCATATCGCCGGCCACGCCTTCTACGACCCCCACGATCCGCTTGGCTCGGCGCTGCGGCTCGGCGCCGAGGACACGCTCAGCGCGCGCCAGATTATCGAGAAGGTCGAACTCACCGCCGACTTGGTGACGCTCAGCGCATGCTTGAGCGGTGTGACTCATGTGGTGTCTGGCGATGAAATGCTGGGGCTGCAGCGGGCGTTTCTCTATGCCGGCGCGCCGGCGGTGGTCTGCACGCTCTGGGAGGCCGCCGACCTGGTGGCGCTGCTGGTGATGGATCGATTCTACACCGACCTGTTGCGCGGGATCGCGCCCGCGACCGCGCTGCGCGACGCGCAGGTGGCCGTGCGCGAAATGACCGGGCACGATCTGCTGGCAACCATTGCGCGCTGGCGCTACGAGGACCCGGCATTCGCGGCTGCAATCGAGGGGTTGCCGGCCATCCCGCCCGAAGCGCTCGATACGCGGATCTATGCTGATTCGATCCATTGGGCGCCATTTATGCTGATCGGGAGAGCGGATTAAAAATTTCTCGCCATACTAATTCGATGCGGCGCCCATTGGGGTGATCTCGACGCGCATACGTGGTAGGGCCTCCAATGGCACCGGTGAGAAATCGACATGACCCAGTTCGTCGGTTCGGCCGTCCAGGCGCACTGTGTCGGCGCGCAGAACGACCAGGCTGCCGGCTTGCTCGAGCGGATCGCGGCTCGGCACTTCCACGCTCACCCGCACGCGCCCATGGCCTGGCCGCGACTCTTCGGCATAGACATCGATCGACACCTCGAGATTGGCCACCGAGCGCGGCTCTTGGATGTAGCGATACAGCAGCCGTCCGCGCAGCACACCCGCCAGCGACTGCCGCTGTGCGGCCTGTAAAATTGGCGCGGAGAGCATAATCACAAGCGTATCCTGCTCGATGTACCATGGTTGAGTGAGCGCCAGACGCGGCGCCGCCGGCTGTAAGAAAGAGAGATCGGCGCGCGGGTACTCAATCGCCGGCTCAAGATGCTCGGTATAGGCGGCGATCGTCAGCTCTAACAAGTCGTCGAGATCGACCTGGCATTCAACACATTCTGCCAGATGCGCTTCGAGCGCTGCAAATTGCTCGTGCGGCGTTTCACCAAGCGCAAGCATGGTCGCATATTCCGGTAGTAGTTCATACAAAGGATGCTTCGATGACTCACTCGGAGAACTGCTCAATGTATAGGTGTCAGGCATTCACGATCTTCCTTTTTATCTATACATGGTCACCTAGCACGCGAAATCTTACACTTTGGCATGTTTCCCAATCACTCGTCTTCGGGCAGAACGCCAAACTCCACCGCCAGCGCGCGCCATTCCGGCTCGGCACGCAGCTTTTCGATCGCCCGCGAACGCAGCACATAGATGCTCGCAGGTGGTTTATTGAGCTTTTGACTGATTGCCGCTTCATCAAGCCCATCAATATACTTTAGGCGCAGCGCTTCAAGCTGCAGCTTCGCGCGGGGATGCTTATGCAAAAAGCCCGCCGATAATCGCTCGAAGCTGGCTCGCAGTTCATCGGTAATGATCAGCGAGACCAGATCGTGGTGTCGATCGCGCAAGCTATCCGCTAGATTACGGTCTTCCAGCGCAGCGGATAGTTCGGTGCGCCGATCTATCGCCAGTTGCTGGCCGACAGTCCGTGCCGCAGCGAGAAGTTGGTGAAACGCAAATGTGAGAAACGCCCCTGGGGTACGGCACTGTGTAAACCGGTTATAGACCAATGCAATCGCCTGTTGGGCGGCATCTTCGTAGATGAGAGGATAGCGTTTTCGAGCGATCGCGTAGACGTAGCGAAAAAGCTCGCCATAGCCCAGATCGCGCTGCTGATCGCCCTGCGCGCCGGAACACGCCGCATACAGCGCCTGTGAATAGATATGAACAGCTACACGATACGGATCGGCTACTGGCCTAGCCTGCACATAAGCCAATGTCCGATCGACCCACTCTTTGGGCTCAATGAGATGCCAACCACGCCCCACCAACAACCGATCAACCGCCGCTTGGCATGCTCGCAACGCTGCGACTTGGTCGCCTTCAGTCTCAAACATGTCGACTCAATGAAGAAACCATCGTTCGGTAGCAGTTGACCAGGACGAGTGCGGGCAAATGCTGAGTTTACAATTGTAGCGCGTTGGAGCCTTTTTTACAAGTCGTTAACCAATCCGATTCTGTTCTGCTTGACCGACTCCGGACGCGGACGAGCGCGGATGAACGCGGAATCAGTCGCCTCATTTCTGCGTTTGTCTGCGGCCATCTGTGTCCAACTATCAGGAAACGTGAGTAACTCGGCCCGCGATTGCGAGCGCGCCGAGCAGCGCCGTATCGTAGCCCAGCCGGCTAAGACGTACTTCGGGAACGGGCACCAGCTTCAGGCGCTCGCCCATCACCCGGCAGGCGGCGCTCAGCAGCCGCGCGCCGCCGCCGACCGCCACGCCGCCACCCAGCACGATCAGATCGGGAAGGTAGATTGTCGCCAGATTGCGCAACCCCTGGCCAAGATTATAAGCCACTTCGTCCCACTCGTGCTCGGCGAGTTGCTCGGCCGGCTTGCCATAGATCCGGCGGATCGCATTTCCGCTGATCAGCGCCTCCAGGCAGTCGGGCGCGCCGCACTCGCACGCCACGCGCTCCGGGCGCGCGCAACGATACGGAATCGCCTGGTGGCCAATCTCGGGATGCGCTTCACCCGCCCCCACATAAACCGCGCCGTCGATCAGGAAACCCCCGCCCATGCCGGTGCTGAGCGTGATATACAAAAAGCGCCGCACGCCGAGCCGCTCGATCGTATACTCGCCGAGCGCGGCGACATTTGTGTCGACATCGATGGCGAACGGGCAGCCCCAGCGCTGCTCCATCAGTGCTTTGAGCGGAACATCGCGCCACTCGGGCTGGTGCAGCGGCGAGACGGTCCCGCGCACAGGGTCGAGCGGGCCGCCGATCGCGGCGCCAATCGCCACGATCGGCCCACCCATCGCGACCTCGGCGATCATCCGATGCAGCTGATCCAAACCATCGTCCAAGCCCGGCGGCGTTGGCGCGCGCACCCGCCGCACGATGCGGCCCTCGCCGTCGGCCGCCGCGACCATCAGTTTGGTGCCGCCAATATCGAGGCCAATAAAGATTGGCATGGAAGTATCCTTGCTTCGTCCAGCTCAATTGTGCCCTCGAACCTACTTTAGCCTGCGGCAGCATGGTACTTTCCGATTATACCGTTTGTCGCTTTTTGCGCTCGTAGAGCGCAAAAAGCGACAAACGAAGAGAAGAAAAAGTACCGCTCTGCCGAAGGCAAAACAGGATTTCGAGCGCGACACCATAACTTATCAAAGTAAGAACAGTTCTGCTGAAGGCGATGATCAAGCGCTTCACGCGCCTAGCATCACAAGTGTCGCTGAAAATAATCGCAGATCCGCTCTTCCAAATACGTTCGATCCGCCAGCGCGCGCGGCATATGGCGCTCGTCGGGGAACAGGAACAGGTCGTAGGGCTTGCGCGCCTTGATCAGCGCATTGATCAGCCGCGCGGTGTGGCGGAAGTGCACGTTCTCATCGATCAGGCCGTGTACCAGCATCAGCTTGCCGCGCATGCCGCCGACATGCTGCATCACGCTGCTGGCTTGATAACCCTGTGGGTTCGACTGCGGCGTACCCATGTAACGCTCGGTGTAGTGGGTATCATAGCCATCCCAATGCGTCACCGGCGCGCCGGCCACCGCCACCTTGAAGATCTCGGGGGCGCGCGCCAGGCACATGCAGGCCATGTAGCCGCCATAGCTCCAACCGTACACCCCCACGCGCGCCGGGTCGGCCAGGCCCTGCGCCGCCAGCCAGCACACGCCATCCACCTGATCCTGAACTTCAATATCGCCCATGTTGTGCTTGAGCGCGCCCTCGAACACCAGCCCGCGCCGCGCGCTGCCGCGATTGTCGAGCACAAACACCAGGAAGCCCAGGCTTCGCAAATACTGCGCGCGCATCGAGACAGTCATGCTCCAGCTGTTGCTGACCATCTGGGCGTGCGGGCCGCCATAGACATACACGATCGTCGGGAACGGTCCAGGGCCGAAGCGCGGGGCCGGGCGGTAGATCGCGGCGTACAGCGGCACGCCGTCGCGGCTCTGGAGCATCACAAGCTCGGGCGGCGCCAGACTCAGCTCGTCGATGCGCGGGTCGCGCTCGGCGTAGATCGTCGCCAACGGCGCGCCATCCTCGAGCGAGCGCAGCGTCACGCTTGGCGGCGCGTCGAGCGCGTCGTGCACATCCACGAACCGCCGACATGCATGGTCGAGCACGACTGCGTGCTTGCCCGCCGCAGCGGTGATCCGGCGCGGCTCGCCGCCTTCAAGCGATAGGACATGCAGATGCGCCTCAGTCGCCCCATCGCGCGTACCGATGAAGTAGACCAGCCCGCGCTCCTCGTCGATGCCGGCGATGTCTTCGACCATCCACTCGCCACTGGTCAGCTGCTGGATCAGTCCGCCATCCTGGCTATAGAGGTAGAGGTGCTGAAAGCCACTGCGCTCGGATGCCCAGATGAAGCCGCCATGCCGCAGTGGCTTGAGCATATCGTGCAGATTGATCCAGACAGCATTCGCCTCGCGCAGCAGCACGCGCCGCTCGCCCGACTCGGGATCGAACTGCACCAGGTCAAGCGTTGTCTGCGCGCGGTTCTGAATCTGCGCCACCAGGCTGCCGTCGGGAAACCACTGCACTCGCGCAAGATAGATATCGGAGTCGTCGCCAAGATCCAGCCAAATTGGCTCCCCGGTCGCTCCTGAGGTTGGCGAAGAGCCATCGAGCGCGACGACGCCGAGACGCACATGCGCGTTGGGCTGGCCGGCGAATGGATAGCGGTGATCCTCCTGCGCGCCTTCACCAACGGCGTCCTGGCCCTGGTGGACGATCCGGTACACCGGAATGTGGGTTTCGTCGACCTGCTCGAACGCGAGATAGCGGCTGTCGGGCGACCACCAGAATCCCTCGTCGCGGTGCATCTCCTCCTGCGCGACATACTCGGCCAGGCCGTTGGTTTTGCCGGTGCCGCGCGCGTCGTGCGTCAATTGGCGAGCGTCGCCGCCGTCGGCGGGCAGCACGTAGAGTTCGGCGTCGTGCACATACGCCACCCATGCGCCATCGGGCGAGAGCACTGGCGTGAGCGCCGGCACCCCATCGCGCACCAGCAGTTGGTGCAGCGGCGCGTGCGGCCCATCCTGGATGCAAATATTCCCACGCAAGGGCACCAGAATGCGGTTGGCGTTCTTTGCCCACGCATACTGCGTCACGCCGATTTCACGCTGGCGCGCCCGCTCGCGGCGCAGCTTCTCCTCCAGTGAGATATTCTCCTCACTGGCTCCACCGTCGGTTGGCGCCAGCAGCAGGCGCTGCTCGCCGCTGGCCACATCGAAAGCGTACAGCTGCCGCGTCAGGCTGCGGTCGGGGCTAAGCAGGTAGGTGATCAGCCGGTCGTCGGGGCTGAACGCAATCGCGCCAGGAATAGCCATGCCCGGCAGCGGGTAGCTGACCACCACCTCCAGCGGGATAGTCGGCGTATGCTCGATCGTCATCGATAGTATACTCCTACAGATTAACTCGCAGCCAATTCAAAACTTCTTAACCACCAAGACGCCGGGTACCCTCTGGGTGACGCCAAGTTTTCAGAATCTTCATGAGATCTTGGCGTCACCCAGAGGGTACCCGGCGTCTTGGTGGTTATTCTCACGTGTGTCTTCCGTAATCTGCGTCCACCTATACTCGCGCGAAGTCGATGAAGCCGCGCTCGTCGTCGACGCCGATCAGCCGCACGCGTTCGTGGTCGCCCACATCCATGCCGGCCTCGCCGCGCACCACCCGGCCTTCGACAGGCGGGGCGATCAGGCGGACGTATGTGCCCTTCTGCGACGCGCCGGTGACGATCGCGTCGAACACCTGGCCGAGCCGCTTACGCATCAGCGCTACCGCCGCGTACTTACGCATCCGGCGCTCGACCTTCTTGGCGGCTTTGTCGCGCTCGGTGCAGCGCGCGGCGATCGCGGACAGCTCGTCGCCGCTATACGGCGAGGGTTGGTGTTCGAGCAGCGCCTTGAGCAGCCGCTGGATGATCAGGTCGGCGTAGCGGCGATTTGGCGCGGTGGCATGGGTGTAATCCTGTACTGCAAGGCCGAAGTGGCCGTCATGCTCGGCGCCCGGCTGCACCACATCATACTCGCCCGCCCCCAGCAGCTTCACCACCGCGAGCGAGAGATCCGGGAAATGATCGGGGTCGGCATGCTTGCGCCGGGCCATGAAATTCGCGAGCGAACGCGCATCCGGCTCGGGCGGCAGCTGGCCGCCGAGGGATGCAGCCAGCTCGACGATCCGCGGCCAGCGCTCGGGCGCGCGCACCACCCGCTGAATCGATGGCCGGCCGCTATCTTCGAGGAATGTAGCCATCACGCGGTTGGCCGCAATCATGAAATTTTCGATCACGTAGCGCGCGCGGGTCTTGTGGCGCACGGTCAGATCGACCACACTGCCGTTGTCGGTCACGACATTCGCCTCGATCGTCTCAAGGTCGAGCGCGCCATTGCGCACGCGCAGCTCGCGCAGCCGCTCGGCCGCCTCGTCCTGCAGGCGTAGCTGCTCGGCCAGCCCTCGCGTGGCGCTGACCTTGGGCGGCTGCGCCCCGCCTTCGAGCCAGACGCCGACCGACTCGTAGTCGAGCTTGGCGTAGTTGTGCGCGATCGCCCGATACACCTCGCTCGAACGGATCGCGCCATCCTCGGCCACCACGAGCTCGATCACGACTGCCGGACGATCGACACCCTCGATCAGCGATGTTAAGTCGGTCGAAAGACGCTCGGGCAGCATTGGGAACGTCACGACGCCCGTATACACCGACGTGGTGTTATCGGCGGCGTGCCGATCGATTGCCGAGTTCTCGGGCGCCAGTGCGTCGACATCGGCGATGCCGACCAGCAGGCGGATATCGCCATTCGGCTGCCGCTCGGCATACTCGATCTGGTCGAGGTCGCGCGACTCGACATTATCGATCGACGACCACAGCAGCTCACGCATGTCGCGCAGCGCCGCGCCACCGGCCGGCCGCCACGATTCGAGCGCACGCGCCTCGGCCACGGCCGCAGGCGGCACATCCGGCGCAAATCCTTCTTCGAGCATCACCTGGTGCGCGATTGCGCGGAGATCGGCCATCGTAGCCTCATCATTACTACAATATGCGCGCCAAACGAGGTCACAAAGCCGGACAGCGCCAGGATGCCAAGGTACCAGCGGCGGGCCGGCAGGCCAGGTGCGACCTCGGCGGCCGAAGCGCGATCCATCACGCCAGCCGGATCGTCTGGCGCAGGCGGTGCTCACCGCGCGGCGCGACCTCAAACACATCGTCGATGGCATTGGTCGCCTCGACGCAGACGAAATTCAGATATTCCTCGTCGCCGCAATCGGGCATCAGCCTGGCCTTCTCGATCCATGGGTTCCAGACGACGGTGGTGCGGCTACCATCCTTATCCACCCGCACGCGCCGGCCCAGCGCTGGGTCGTCGATCACACATTCAGACCTCGTATCGAGGTAGATTCGGTCGGTTTCCATGCTGATCGCAATCGGCCCCGTTTGAGTCTTCTGCTGGCCGCCGTCGACCTTGTCGATATAGCGGCGGCCCTCCAGCCCATAAATCGCCACGCGCGATACATCGCCGACCTGAAAATAGCTGTGCAGCGCGCCACCCACAACAAACGGCGCATGGCCAGTATTACGCGAGATCAGCTCGACACTCAGCTCGGGGCCGGCAGTGACCACCAGTTCAAGGGCGAAGGCATGCGGCCAGAGTTGGTGGGTTGCTTCGCTATCGGTCAATCCCAAACGCAGCTGGGTGGAGTCGTCTTCGAGCACGCTCGTGCCGCGCACTTGCCACATCGCCGTGCGTGCAAACCCATGAAATGGCTTGGTTGGGTCGCTGGGATGCTGCGCGAACCAGGGCCAGCACACCGGGATGCCGCCGCGAATCGCCTTGCCAGCCGCGTACGAACTCAACCGGCTGACCCACAGCACTTGCTCGGCGCCATGCGGCTGGAAACGCACCACATGGCCGCCCTGCACAGCGACCAGCGCGGTGGCGTGCTCATTGCGCAGCTCGACCATCGGCAGCCCTTCCGGGCCCGCGCTAAACGTAATATAGTCCGGGATCGCGAACTGCTCGTCGAGCGCATGGAGATCATCTGACTGCATAGTTACTTGCTCACGTCCAGCAGCTCGACCTCGAAAATAAGCGTCGCATTCGGCGGGATCACGCCGCCGGCGCCGCGCGGGCCATAGCCAAGATCGGGCGGGATGGTCAACCGTACGGTATCGCCGACGTGCATGGTCGCCACGCCCTCGTCCCAGCCACGGATCACCTGGCCGCGCCCGATTGTAAACACGAATGGCTGCCCGCGGTCGCGCGAGCTATCGAACTTCGTGCCATTCTGCAGCCAGCCGGTGTAATGCACCGTCACTCGGTCGCCGGCCTCGGGCGCCACACCCTGGCCCTCGACCAGCTTCTCGATCTGAAGCCCTGAAGTCGTCATGACTTGTTCCTCCTAAGAACACGCTATCGCAAATGCGAGCCTAGTTCCCATAGTTCCCTCAGTTCTCGTGCGAAGGAACTGCGGGAACTATGGGAACTAGCGAAACCCGAATCGAAATTGTGATGGCCGGTGCTATGCTGCCGGTGGTTCGCCGGCTGGCGATACTCCAATCACTTCGCCGACGCGCCGCAACGTATCAATGTGAGCTTGTGGCGTTCGCAGACCCGCGCCCATGGTGTTGACGCACAGGCGAGTTGCACCCAAGGCGCGCCAGCCGGCAACGAAACCAGCCCAATCGGACTCGGGCACCTCGCCGATGCTCAGCCGCGCCTCGATTCCAAGCGCATCGGCCGGCCGTCCCGCAGACGCGGCGGCGGCGCGCAGGCGATCAACCATGGCGCGAGCCTGATCGTCGGGCGGTCGCTGGGGCATCCAGCCGTCGCCGAGCCGGCCGGCGCGCTCGATCGCCGCGTCGACTCTGGCACCAAACCAGATCGGAATCGGCCGCTGGATCGGCAGCGGATTGATGCCGGCCTCGTCGATCTGATGCCAGCGCCCCTTGAACGTGACCACTGGCTCAGTCCACAGCGCACGCAGCACGGCGACTTGTTCCTCGATTCGCGCGCCGCGATTACGAAAATCTTCGCCCAGCGCCTGGTACTCAATCGGATTCCAGCCGATTCCCACGCCCAGGCGCACGCGCCCGCCGCTCAGCACGTCGAGCGCGGCGGCCTGCTTGGCGACCAGCGCGGTCTGGCGCTGCGGCAGGATGATCACGCCGGTCACCAGTTCGAGCGCCCGCGTCAGCCCCGCAAGATAGGCGAAGAGCACGAACGGCTCATGGAACGGCGTCGCGGCGTTGTAGGCCCCGCTCCAATTCGGCCGATTGGCCAGCCCGGCACCAAGCACATGGTCGTACGCCAGGATATGGCGGTAGCCCATGCCCTCGGCCGCCTGAGCGTAATCGCGAATCGCGATCGGATCGTTGCCGATCTCAGTCTGGGGAAAAACCACGCCGAACCGCATAACTGCACTCCTATTTCTGTTGCGCGCTACCGCGGCGCCCGCGTTGCGCGCCAGAGCGATAGCGCCAATAAGATGACGACGGCAACAGGCATGAGCCACCAGGCATCAAGCCGGCGGCGCGCGAGCACTTCCGACAGGGCCAGCACCGCCACGATACCAACCGCGATCGCCCAGTCGTCGCCAACGATGAAATCGTACCAGAACAGCAGGAACTTCTTGAGATATGCCATCGTTTACTTTCCGATCCTGGCGGCGCTGGCGGTTGTCAATGTCGCGCGCTCATGCCTGCGCCGCAGCGCCACCACTAGGCCCAGCGCCGCCAGCGTGAGGAAGATCAGGATTCCGAGTATCGCGACGTCGCCACCAGGCCAGTCAATACCCGTGCCCTCAACACTCCAGAAGATGCCGAATGTGCTCAACATCAAACCAACCGCAAACTTCATGGTATTTTCCGGCACGCCGCTGAGTGGCTGATGCACCAGCGCGCCAACGACCGCAACCAGCACCAGCGCGAGCGCCGCGCCAAGGGCGGCCAACGGGATGCTCCCCTGGGTCGTGCCAAACGTAAGCACGATAAATGCGACTTCCAACCCCTCTAGGAACACCCCTTTAAATGCCAGGGTGAAGGCATACCAGTCCATACCGGCGTAGATCGTGGTTTCGGCCGCCCGCGCTTCGGCGAGTTCTGCGCGATAGAGCGCCGCCTCATCGCGCAAGGCTTTATATCCGCTTGCGCGCAAGATCGCCTTGCGCAGCCATTGCAGACCGAAGATCAGCAGAAGCGCGCCAACAAGTAGGCGCAGTAGATCGATGGGTAGTAGCGTCAGCGCCGGGCCAAACACGGCAATCACGGCGATAAGCGCCACGGTCGCCATGCCCGCGCCGATCAGTGGCGAGCGCCAGCCGCGGGTGACGCCGACGGCAAGAATAATTGTGAGCGCCTCCACCGCCTCAACTGCGGACGCGCACGAGTAGAACAGCACTGGTTGCCATGATCGATTGCTCCTCAGATTGTCAGAGCAGCTCGCACCTGCATCACAGGAACAGAAGCGCTCGAACTCGCTCTTCTGCACGAACCGCTTCGCACGCGCCCATAATACTATCATATATTTCATAGGATTTACGCAGTGGTCACAAACATTGCTTCAGGGCAATGTGGTCGTCTGCGGCTGCTTGAATCGAAATAAGGTATACGGTAATCGCTGATCGACAAGCTCCAATCCTGGATGCTGTTGCAAATAATGATAATCCTGCTGCGGCCGCAGCCCGGCCCACTGGCGCTCCGCGCTGCCGACATCGAGCAGCAGGTACACCGGCCGCTGCTGCAAGGTGAGCGCGTCGAGGTCCGGCGGCGCTAGTTCGAACAGCTCGCGCACGTCGTAGGTAGTGTAGTGCTGCAACGTTAGCGTTGCGCCGAAGGTTATCAGCGTGCTGTTGGCCGGCAGGCGCGCGCGCACCCAGTCGACCAGCGCGAGCTGATCGTTTTCGTACGCCACCAGTTTGCGGTAGTCGCGCACACCCCAGGCCAATCCGCCCAGCAGGGCCAGCGCCAGCCCGATGACGAGCGCGCCCCGCAGCCTGCGCCGCGCTGAAGCATAGGCCCACGCGAAACCTTGGCCGGCCAGCACGGCCAGCGCCGGCAGCGCCGGCAAGATGAAACGCGAGTTCTGATAGGGGATGCCTGAGACGAACAGCCAGATCATCAGCGGCCAGCCGGCGAGCAACACCAGGGCCGGCCAGCGCCGGCCGCGCACGAGCCAGAGTATGCTGAATGGACAAGCCAATGCGAGGAGCGGAAACAAGAAGCTTGGCCAGGCCAGTTGTGCCAGGTAGAACACCCCGACCGGCATGGCATAGTGCTGCGTCCCGTCGATGGTAGTGAAATCGCGCTGCCAGGCGTTGGCAATATTCCAACTGACCAGCCACTGGTGCTGGCTCAACTCAGTAGGCGTCGTATCGCGATTGAGCAGCTGTGGGATAACAATCAGCGCGCCAAGAACCGTCGCCACCAGGAAATCAACTATATATTTTCGTGGTTTGATTTCTGGTTGTGCAATCGGATGCCTGCGATCAAGAATCAAAAATCCCAGCATCGGGATTGCCAGCAGCCCGCAGATCCAGCGCGTGATGATCGCCCAAGCCAGCGCTACCGCCGCGCCAGCAAGCCACGGCCAGTACCAGGTACGGGTGTAGCGCGCCATAGCCCAGAGCGCTGCCGCGCAACATGCCATTGCTAACGCATCAGACATGACCGTCAAATTGGCGCGCAGCACTGCGCCCGAGAGTGCTACCGCGAGCCCGCCTACCCAGGCAGCCAGGCGGTCGCCGGGCGCGTCTGGCAGCAGCGCGCGGCTGAGCAGATAGGTCAGGCCCGCTGCTCCCGCGCCGGCCAGGATGCTCACCGCCTGGCCGGCCGCGCTCCCCCAGCCAGCCAGCGGCAGCGCCAGCGCGACAAGCAGTGGATAGCCAGCCGGCCAATAATAGATCGGCAGTGGTTCACCGCGCAACAACCAGGGCCAGAGCGCGCGGGCGTAGCGGAAGTAAGCGAAAGCATCTTGGCCGTACAACCCATCGAACGGCCAGGCAGTGCGTACGGTCAGCGCCACTGCCGCACCAAGAGCAGCTATCAGCAGCGCGGCCAGCCGATCCGACGCGGCGCCGAGCAGGGTTGCTCGTTGTGCTATCGATGCCAACGATGCGCGGTGGTCCATAGTGCGGCCTCTCCTGCCTAGGGGTTGATGCTGCATTATACGCGATCTTGCCTCCTGGCTCTCGCGAACCTTACAGTTTGGGTGAGGCGGCGATTGCGCCTGCATCGGCGTGTAGGAACCAAGGGGCAACCTCTTGGGCCAAAGCGACGCTTTTTTGTCTCTTTTTCAAGCCTGGCGGCACACTTATTGATAAGGCGGAATTTCCCTTTCAAATCGGCTAAGAACAGGTTGATCGTGGCGTCAATTTGTGGTACGATCGTTGTGCCGCAATGAAGCTCGAAGAAGATCCGGTTATGATATCGCGTCGACGTTGAAGCATCGCTATCCACGCGAAAGGAATGCCCTTGAAATCGTTAGGAACAATCTTGGTGGTCGATGATGAGACATCGATTGTGGAATTCATGCATGAGGCGCTGGCCGACGAAGGCTATATCGTCTATTCTGCGACTGATAGCGATCGGGCTATAGCTGTCGCGATAGCACAACACCCCGATCTGATTGTGTGCGATCTGCACATGCCGGGTACAACCGGGCATTCATTCGTCGAATGTATCCAGCATTATGGCCTTGCAGATATTCCGGTGGTCATGATGACCGCCGATGCGCAGGCGGCGCAGAAGTTTTCAGAAGAGAGTTTTGCCGCATGCTTGCTCAAACCTTTCGACCTCGATGAACTTTTTGATTGTGTCGCTAAATGCATGCACTCCCCTTCCGATCGCGACGCGGTGAACTGATAATTGCTAAACTATTTTCATCCTCTTCGTCTGTCTTCGTGGATCTTAATCGATCGTACAGCAGGAGCAGCGTAGCCGATGAGCCCACGTTTCACCGATTGGAGCATAGCGCTGGCGGTGGGTTTCGCCTTCGGCAGCGGGATCTTCAGCCTGGTGAGCGGCCGGCCCGAGCAGTGGCCGGTTTTCGCGCTGCATGGCATGGCCGGGCTATGGTTGCTGTTGCTGTTGTGGGGTAAGCTCAGGCGGGTGCTGCCGCGCCTGCTCGATCCACGGCGCCGGGATCGCGCGACGCTGTTTGGCACCGCCGCGCTGATCGTTGTCGCACTGGCGCTCGGCTCGGGCCTGTGGTGGGTATTCGGCGGCGATCTGTTTGTCGCCGGCTTCAACCTGTTGAACTGGCACATTCTGCTGGGGATCGGCCTGACGCTGGCCGTCTCGGCGCATATGATCGCCCGCGCGAAGCCGCTACGTGGCGGCGATATACACGGCCGCCGGCGCATGCTGCACGCCAGCGCGTTGATACTCGGCGGGGCGGCCCTCTGGACAGCCCAACAGTCGCTTGGGCGCCGGCTTGTGCTGCCGGCCCGGCGCTTCACAGGGTCGCGTGAGGCGGGCAGCTACGCCGGTAATGCCTTCCCCTCAACCAGTTGGATCGCGGATCAACCACGCCCGATCGCAGCCGATCGCTGGCGGTTGTCGATCGGCGGCGCGGTCGCGCTACCTTTAACGCTGAGCTACGCCGATCTGCTTATCGAGCAAGACCAGCTCGAGGCAACGCTCGACTGCACCGGCGGTTTCTACAGCACCCAAATATGGCAGGGAGCGCCCGTTGAGCGCCTGCTCAAGCGCGCCGGCATGCTCGAGACGGCGCGCTGGGTCAGCTTTGTGTCGGTGACCGGCTACCGCTGGAGCTTGCCGGTGGCCGAGGCGGCCACGGCGCTGCTGGCGACCCACGTCGGCGGCGCGGCGCTGACGCACGACCACGGCGCGCCAGTACGCCTCGTCGCGCCCGGCCGGCGCGGCTTCGAATGGATCAAATGGGTCGCGCGCATTGAGGTGCGCACCGAGCGCGACGCCGGGCAGATTCTCTCGCTGTACACCAGCAGCTTCAGCCCAGCCGGTCGCGGCGAGGAGAGCTAGAGCATCGTTAGAATATTCAGCATGATCCACCGCTCAGTACAAGGAGGCCGCGATGACGCGCTTGAGGCATCGATCATTCCTGTGGTTGGCGGCATTGATCTTTCCGCTCCTGGTGGCCATGGCACTGTTCGCCTTCTGGCGTGAATCCAGTGGCGACCCCGACGAAGACGGCGTCAAGGGCAAGCGCACGAGCGGCCAGGTGGAAGCAGCGGTGGTCCAGGCCCCAGCCGCACAGTCCGTGTCGGCCGCCGCAGCCGTGGTCAACGGCTTTTCAGCGCAGACTCGCTTGGGATATACTGTTGGCGACCAGTGGGAGCCGGCGATCGCCGCCGACCGTTTCGGGCATATCTATTTGCTGTACCCGCAGTATCTCGGCGTGCCAGAATGTCCGACCTGCCCCAGCCCGACCATGATCCTCCAAGTGAGCGCCGACCGGGGCGGCACATGGTCCGCGCCGCGCCCGATCGCCCCGCCAGGAACTGGCCAGTGGGATGCCCAGATCGTCGTCGATCCGATCGATGGGCGAACGGTATATGCCGCGTGGCTTCAGAATGGTAAGAGCGACACGGTCGTCGCCAGGTCGATCGACTTCGGCGCTACCTGGACGGTCGTGGTCGCCGACAGCACAAACGCCGGGACCGATAAGCCGATCTTGGTGGTGCGCGGGCGAGACGTGTACGTCGGCTACAATCACACGCAGACGGTGTGGGCCTCCTCCTCGCATGATGGGGGCGCGACCTTCACCTCAGTCAAGGTGAACCCGAACGGCAAGCTGGGCTGGTCGTTAGCCGGCGGCGGCGCGATCGACCCATCCGGCAATGTCTACTTCGCCTGGTCCGGATACGAGCAGAACGGCGGCGCAAAGGGGCCGGTCAACCTGTACATCAGCAAATCGTCGGACGGCGGCGCAACATGGACGCAGTCGTTGATCGACAGATCAGGCGCGCCGCCCGACTGCTCGTCCTACCTATGCGGCTGGGCGTTCCTTGGCGCACAAATCACCATGACCTCGGACGCGGCCGGGACGCTATATGCGCTGTGGAATGGCGGGACGGTCGACAAAGGCCCAGAGCGAATCTATTTCGCGAAGTCGACCGACGCCGGCGTGCACTGGTCCACGAAGACCGACGTGTCGAAGGCCTCCCCTGGCGTTGCACATGCCTTCCCAGCGATTGTGGCCGGGGCCTCCGGCGACGTTCGCATCGCGTGGATGGATGCGCGCGCTGGCGCGCTGTGGAACACCTACTACCGCAGTTCGACCAACGGCGGCCAAATCTGGTCGGCCGAGATCGATCTCTCGACGTATGTGGCCGGCTATAGCTACATTCAGCCTGATGGGTTCAGCTTCCCGTTTGGCGACTACTTCGAGATGGCAATTGACGATCGTGGGCACAGCCACCTCATCTGGGGCGAGGGACTGAACTATGATACGCCGGGCTCGATCTGGTACGCGAGAGGAACCTAGTAGAGCTCGGCGGAAGTTCCTTCATTTCCTATAGTTCCTTGCGTTCCCGCTCAAAGGAACTATAGGAAATGAGGGAACTTCCGCCAACCCGATACGCATTTCTGCCGCCGTGTACTCGTGCGATTGCAGATTGTAGATTGCCTATGTCGACACGAGCAGCAATCGTTCGTCGCGCCTATGCGGCTTTTCAGGCCGATAGCGAGTCCGAGCCAGCGTTGACGCTGCGGGGTGGCGATGCGGTGGATAGCTACGACACGCCATCACCATACGACCCACAGCTCGACGCGCCCACCGACGAATATGTCGCGGCCTACACCTTCTGGGGGCTGGGCTACCTCGACGCCGCATCGTGGCGCCACTACCTGCCACGGCTGATCGACTACACCTTCCAACACATCGACGATCCAAACACCATGGCTCCGGAAGGGCTGCTGTATTCGCTGCGTCCGCCCGATCGGGAGCCGCCGCGCTTGGCATCGCTGACGCCCGAGCAGGAAGCCGTGATCGTCGTCTTCCTGGAGGAACTGGCCTTCAGCGACGACTCAGGTTATTATCAAGCGGACGCTATGCAGATTCTCGACGAGTGGTGGCTTCCGAATGCGCTCTACCGGAATCGGCCTACCCAGGGCGAGTGACTGCTCTGAACTGGGTGCGTAATCTGCGGGCGGCCGGCCAGGCAACCCGCACGCGCGGCCGGCGCTCCGAGGCGATTACGGTTGTTGAACTGCCGCCAGCGGAAGCGGCCCTGATTCTGAAAGCGTGTCTTGCGACCGGCCCTGGCTTCGTGCGGCCGTACTTCGACGCAACTCCGGAGTCTTCGCTCGAGGATTTTGAGCGCGAGGCACTGCGGCATCCGGTTTTTCGGGTGCATACGGCGACTGGATAGACTACCGTACTACTGAAAAGTAGTGTTCAAAGAATCGCGTGCGATCCACTTCCATACCAACCTCATGTCGTGAATCCAGGCCGCCGGGCGTCCAATACGTCAAGCCGCACAGCCGCTCGCTGGCTAGCTCGACCTCAACGGTGCCGGGCTCGAATCGGCAGATCTGGTTGTCGAAGATTGTTGCCGCGGTGAGTGGATCGTGAAAGGTAATGCTCGGAACCTTACGAAACCATGCCTCAGTCATATCGCGCAGCAGTTGGTTACCGCGTAATCGTGGCCGAATCTCGGCGGCATCCAGCTTGATCTGGTATGTCACATCGAGGCCGATCGAGCGGTGCATAACGACGGCGGCCTGGTACACCATCGCCGTCGCGTGGGGGTCGAGCTGCGCATTCCATTCGCGCAGGCCAGCGCCAGGAATCGCGTGTGTAAACACCCCGGCCATCAGCACCAGCCCTCTGAGAAGCCGCGGGATGTCAGGATCGACGGCAAACAGCAGCGCGATGTTGGTCAACGGCCCAATTGCCAACAACACCACTTCGCCTGGGTGGTCGCGGATGGTCTGTCGCATAAATTCGATCGCCTGCCCGCGCGGAAACACCTCGTCATGGTCCCATTGCGCCAAGACCGAGCGCTCGACATCATAGGGTTGCTGTGATTCCACCGCTCGCAGGGGCACGATGAATGGAGTTTCGGCGCCTGGAAAGATCGGCACTCGCCGACCGGCAGCTTTACACAGCGCGCTCGCCACCATCGCTCGCTGATCGGTCTCCCACGAGACCGTGGTGATTCCGAGCAACTCGCATGCCGGCTGGGCCAGCAGGTATGCAAGGCACATGACATCGTCGATGTCGCCGACGATATCGATGTCGGTATCGAGCAGAACTTTTGTCTTTGTGACCATACACCTCTCTCAATACTGTTCACATCTACCGACTCGGGACGCGGACGAACGCGGACGAACGCGGATAATTTGCTTCATTTCTGCGTGTGTCTGCGGCCATCCGCGTCCTACTATTAAGAAATGTGAACAGCCACTCATCCTCCTAGATCGCCTCAGCCGAGCCGGGCGCGTGTGCATCCTAGATCATGCAGCGCGTCGATCCAGCGCGCCTTGGTCGCTTCATCGGCGCTGGGCAGACCCGCCAGTGGATTATCATAGCCGATGCGCGCCGCCTTGTCACGCCCCAAAGCGTGGTAGGCCATAATCTCTACGCCGCCAAGGCGAGGGTACCGGGCGCTGAGCGCGGCAATCGCAGCCAGGTGATCGAGCGAGTCGTTAACCTCGGGCACGAGCGGGCAGCGCAAAATGATCTTCGCGCCGCGATTGTACAGCTCATTCAGATTCTCGAGGATCAAGGAGTTCGATGCGCCGGTGAGGGCCTTGTGTTGTCCAGGATCGGTGGCTTTGTAATCATAGAGGAACAGGTCGACATCATCGGCGATCGCCTCGAACTTGCGCCGATCGGCCAGGCCGCTGGTGTCGAGGCAGGTGTGGAGCCCGCGAGCTTTGGCGGCCCGCAGGAGCGCGTGAGCGAACTCGAATTGGGCCAGCGGCTCGCCGCCCGAAAGCGTCAGGCCGCCGCCCGAGCGTCGATAATAGTCGGCATCGCGCAGCACCTCCTCGATCACCGATGCCACACTCATCGCTTGGCCGATCACCGTCAACGCGTCGTACGTGCAGGCCGACACACACTGCCCGCTCAGCACACAATGTTCGCGGTTCAGGTGATGATGGTCACCGCGATTCTCATGCGCTCGATCGGGACACGCGTCAACGCAGGCCATACAGTCTATGCACTTGTCGGCGATGTAGGAGAGCTGTGGCTTGAAGGACCACGACTCGGGGTTATGGCACCAGCGGCAGCGCAGTGGGCAGCCCTTCAGGAAGACGGTCGTTCGGATGCCGGGACCATCGTGGAGCGCGAAGCGTTGGATGTCGAAGATGATACCGTTCATATATCAGAACTTACGCTGTCGCGTAACTCCTCTCTTTTCAGCCTTCGGCAGAGCGATACTTTATCTTCTAAGTGTTTTCCTGTTTGCGTTCTGCTAGCGCAAAAGGAAAACAGAATAATATTAGTACCATGCTGCCGCAGGCTATGAGCCATCTTGAAGAAGCGACGAGGCGTCTCACTGGCCCGCCAAATGCCGACTGCGGCGGCGCTCAGTACAGCGTACGGTCGAGAATTTCGAGCTGAACATCGCGCGAGAGATCGACGAAGCGCGCGCTAAAGCCGCCAACCCGGACGAAGATATGCCGGTACTGTTCCGGCGCTTCTATCGCCCGCTCCAGATCATCCCGGCTCACCACGGTGATCATCGCCTGTGCCCCGCCGTTGGCAAAGTAGGTGTCGAACAGCGCCTCGAGCTCGGCCCGCCGCGTCAGAAACAGCTCGCGACTCAATTTCATGTTCTGCACCGCGCCCGCATGGATCGCCGGCGATGGCTTGATGATCGAATTCAGCATCGCCGTGATGCCCTTGCGGTCATTGCCGCTCGACGGGGCATTGCCGTTGTTCATCGGGGTCCCAGCGCGGCGCCCATCGGCCGAAGCGGACGTCCAATGCCCCATCAGCGTGTTGGCGCTATTGTTGATGATTACCACCAGGTACGAATGCAGCGGGGTTCGCTCGCGCTGATCGCGAACCACGGTGCAGACATGGTTATGCACCTGGAGCAGCATCCGGTCGGCCGGGTCGTCGTCGTTGCCGTACTTGGGCGCATCGACCATCAGGCGGCGTTCCCTGGCATAGCCTTCGAAATTGGCATCGAGCGCGGCCAGCAGCCGATCGTGCGCCAGCAGCTTTTTGTCGTACACCAGCTCTTTGATCGCCATCAGACTGTCGGCGGTGTTGGTGTTGCCGTATGTCTCGAGCGTGCCACCCAGGTAGCGGATGCCGCCATCAAAGATGCCTCTGCCGCGCTCAAGGCAGTCGTCGTAGAGCATGCTCAGGTAGAGGTAGGCGGCCTGCTCGCCGGCCACGGCGTACTCAAGCGCTTCCTGATCGGCCATGAGCCGGACGAAATGCTCGACCTGCTGTGTATACGCCGACCATAGATTGTCGAAGGTCTTGAAATCATGGAACTGGCCCAGCGCCAGGCCAACCGATCGGCCGGTCAGCGGGTCAACGCCGTTGTGCAGCGTCACCTCCAGCGCCTTCAGCAGATTCAGGACACCGCTCGGGGTGCCGAAGCTGCGGTGATCGAGAATATACTCGCCGCATCCGAATGGCATATACTGCTCGGCCTCGGCGCGGCCGACTACAAATGCCTGCATCACGGCGGGCACATTCACATCGTCGTTGTAGAGGATTGGGTAGGTGCGCCCCTCGCCGATCACGTCGAGCGCCTTACGCATGAGCGCCGGGTCCATACCCTGATAGAAGCGCAGAGAGAGCTGCGGCTCGGCCTCGTGGACCGTCCGGGTCGCCTCCATGGCCAGTAAGGCGAAACGGTCGGCATTCTGTTGATTGGGGCGCCCCACGCCGCCGATGATGATACGGTTATGCACGTGCGTGCAGCGATCGGCCATGAGTTGCCACAGCGATTGGAGCAAGCCTAATGCCTCATCCTCGGTGAGCGCGCCGGATTCCAGATCGCGCGCCAGGAAGTCTCCCAGATACACATCCATGCGGCCATGATTACGAATATCGGCGACCAGGGCGTACAGCCAGAAGAGTTGGATGGCCTCGCGCAGGCTCCGTGGCGGCGCAACCACGATATTGCCGAGCGTCTCGGCGATCCGGATCAACTCGTTCCGCCGCCGCGCATCCAGCGTCGCGCCGGCAAGCTCGCGCGCGTGCTGCTCGTAGTGCCGGCAGACGGTGGCGAGCACGTCGAGCGCGATCAGCATTGCTTCGAGGAGCTGCGGTTTCGCTCCGGCCACGACAGCGCGCTCGCGGCGGCGCTCGATCTCCGCGACCATGCCAGGCAAGCCGAGCCACATCAGCTTTGCATAGTCGACATTTCCACCGGTGAGACGATACAGCGGGAAGGCGATGCCTGGCTCGTTCATCCAGTCGTCGCACGGAAGATACTGCGCCATCGGCTGTGGGTAGGCCCGGCGCACTTGGGTAGACGTATTCTGAGTATTCCAGAAAGCCAGCATCTCCTCTACATCACGCCGGCGATTAGGGTCGAGCGGGTAGCGCTGCATGGCCTGCGCGATCGCCTGCGGCAGGTGGTAATAACCGAAGGCGCACGACCCCCATTCGTCGGGGCTGAACCCCACCAGCCTGGGCTGAATCCGCCCGGCGAACAGATCCGCGTCCTCGATCGGGCAGCATATTTCGGGATACTGCGCCGCCAGGCACATGGCTTCGCGGATGGCCACGGGGGCATCCTGGTAACGCCGGAAGGTGTCGGTGAATCGCAGCTCCGCCTCAAACGGGCGCTCGGTCGATGTGGCGGGAGCCATCTGGCCCCGCGCTATGGGTTTTGTCTGTTGGGCAATCATCGTCGGCTCCGCTAAACGGCATGATCCGATTCTAATACACGACGACTGCTATTACGTGTATATGTGTCCATAAGCGGTTAAGAGTCGGCAACTACCCATGCTTGAGCATTGCGTTCATGAAGGGACTTGACAAATAGTAAACTAAAAGTTATAATTCAAATACGTAATCGTTTACGCAATCGTTTACCTTATGTCTAATACCTCTCTCAGAGGCGTTATGCCTACGATTCGAGAAGTTGCGGAGCACGCTCAAGTCTCGGTCGCGACTGTTTCACATGTCATCAATCGGACTAGATTTGTCGACCCCGAGACCCAGGAGCGTGTCTATCAGGCGATCAAGACGCTTGGCTACCGGCCAAACCTGCTGGCGCGCAGCTTGCGCCGCCGCGAGACCCACACCATTGGGCTGTTGGTGCCCGATAATGCGAACCCGTTCTTTGCCGAGTTCGCGCGGGTTGTCGAAGACGCTGGTTTTGCCCAGGGTTACAGCGTAATCCTGTGTAATTCGGATCGCTCCGAGACCAAGGAAGAGACCTATATCGACGTCCTGCTCGCCAAGCAAGTCGACGGTCTGATCGTCATATCGTCGACCGACCGGATCGATCTGCTGCAGCGCGTCATCGATGTGGGTGTGCCGTTGGTGGTGGTCGACCGCAACCTAGCCGACCTGCCGGTCAGCCAGGTGCTGGTCGCCAATGAGCAGGGTGGTTATCTGGCCGGCCAGTACTTGCTCGGTCTCGGCCACCGTCGCTTTGTCTGCATCGGCGGGCCGAGCAATGCCAACCCGAGCTGGGGGCGCGTGGTAGGATTCACCCGCGCGCTGCACGAGGCTGGGGTCGTACTGCAGCCTGAGGCGATCGTGGCGGGCGATTTTCGCTACGCCGGCGGCGAGGCCGGAATGCACACGCTGCTCGACCGCGGCCTCGACTTCACCGCAGTCTTCGCGGCCAACGACTTGATGGCGATCGGCGCACTGGTCACTCTGCAGCGCGCGGGTCTGCGGGTTCCGGCCGATATCTCGGTGATTGGCTTCGACAACATCCTGCAGGCGGCCACCATGATCCCGTCCCTCACAACCATCGAGCAGCCGGTCAACGAACTGGGTCAGGCGACGGTGCGACTCCTGCTGGATCAGATCATGAAGCGAACCACCGAGCCCAGATCGCTTACGATTCCAACCAGGTTGGTCGAGCGCGAAAGCTGCCGCCCGATCAAGTGATCGCTAGCACATCCGTCACAGCCGAGCGCACGAAACGGATGAAGGAGGTAGGCCTATGTAGGAGCGATTCGAGAGCGAAGGCGCCCAGGCCCTTCGGAGAGAGGATGGACTATTGGTATTCCCGTATAAGCAAGGAGGCTCCATTGGCTACGCATAAGCCAAACCATCGTGTAACCGCACTCCTGGCAACACTCGTGCTCATCCTGCCCCTGATCGCCGCATGCGGCGGCACACCAACTACTACTCAACCGACTCCTTCAGGCGCACAAGCACAGCCAACCGCAGCGCCAGCGGCGGCCGAGGCCACAGCCGCTCCAACGGCCGCACCGGCGGCAACCAGCGCGCCAGAGGCAACGGAAGCCCCCGCGGCTACCGCCGCACCGGAAGCGACGGCAGCCGGCGCCGAGACTGCGCCGATCGGCGAACAGCTCGACCTGGCCCAGCTGAGCCCGGACATTCCCGACCCGAGCAGTCCCGTAACTGTCAAATTCGCTTCGTGGGTCGGCGAGCAAGAGGGCATGAAGAAGCTGGCCGACACATTCCACAAGCTGCATCCGAATATCACGATCGACTTTCAGGATATCCCGGCTGAAGATATCCACGACAAGCTGCTGACGCAGGTGGCCGGCGCTACCGCGCCCGACGCCGCCTATCTCGACGCGAGTAATGTGGGCGATTTCGCGGGCCGCAAGGCGCTGGTGAACCTTGACGATTACATGGCCAAGAGCAAATCGGCCAAGCCCGACGACTACCTGCCAGCATTCCGTGACTCCGCTTCGTTCGAGGGCCATATGTACGGACTGCCGTTCGACGGCGAATCGACCGGCCTGTTCTATCGCACCGACCTGTTCGAGGCCGCCGGCATCACAGATCCGCCCAAGACCTGGGATGAGTTTCTCGCCGACGCCAAGAAGCTGACCAACAAGGACAAGAAGCAGTACGGCTTCATCCTATTCGCGCCCGAGTCGGCCTACTACTGGTACCCCTGGCTGTGGCAGACCGGCGGCAAACTGCTGGCCGACGACGGCAAGACGATTGCGTTTAATGACGAGGCGGGCAAGCGCGCGGCCGAGTTCTATGTCGGCCTCAAGGAGTACTCGCCCGAAGACTTCCTGAACTCGAACTCGTACGATGGGCGCGTGGCCTTCGCCAACGGCCAGGCCGCTATGTATGTAGCGGGGGCCTGGTTTGCCGGAACCATGCGCAGCGAGTTCCCCGATATCAACGGCAAATGGGCCGCCGCGCCGCTGCCGCAGGACAAGCAGTGCGCCACGACGATCGCCGGCGACACGCTGGTGGTCTTCGACCAGAGCAAGAACAAGGACGCGGCCTGGAAGTGGATCGAGTTCTTGACAGCGCCGCAGAACATGGCAGCGTGGAACCTTGGCACGCCAGAGGCGCCGGGCTCACTGCTGCCACCGCGCAAGTCGCTGATCGACGATCCGAATGCCTTCAAGAATAACGATACGCTCAAGGGCTTCGCCGAGCAGATGAAGTGCGGCGTGACCAATGCGACCGGCAATGTCGACTGGGGCCAGGTCGAGCAGCTGCTCAACGACCAGCTTGGCAAGGCCATGTTTGGCGAGATCACCGCGGCCCAGGCCGTCGACGCAGCCGCGAAAGAGGGCCAGGCGCTTCTCGACAAGCAGAAATAGCAAAAGCAGCCGTTTCGGCACATGACATCTTGAGTATCGCGTATTGCGTATTATGTATTGCGTGTTCCGTTTACGCAATACGCAATACGTAATACGCAATACGCCAAGGGGAATCGCATGGCAGTTACTAGCAGCATCAGATCAAGGCCGGCAGGCATTCGTCAGGTGCTTCGGAAAATGCGCAAGGAGTGGAGCGCGTATCTATTCCTCGCGCCGAGTCTGCTCCAGTTCACCGTGCTTCTGGCCTTCCCGGTGGTCTTTTCCTTCTACCTAAGCTTTCATGAGTGGAACATTCTCGAACCGGCGAAACCGTATGTCGGACTGGATAACTACGTGCGTCTTTTTAATGACGCACGCGTCCGCCAGGCGATCTTTAACACGCTCTACTACACCGCCGTCTCGGTGCCGGTGACACTGTTCAGTGGCCTGCTGGTGGCCTTGCTGCTCAACAACCAGATCCGCGGCCGCGGAATCTTCCGCACCATGTATTACCTGCCCGGCATCACCTCGGCAGTGGCCGTAGCAGTCGTCTGGAAGTGGATCTTCAACGGCGACTTCGGACTGATCAACTATTATTTGATCCAGGCCGGCCTGATCAGCGAGCCGATCCGCTGGCTCACCGATCCCAACCTGGCCATGCCCTCGATCATCATTGTGAGTGTGTGGCAAGGTGTCGGCGGCTGCATGATTATCTACCTGGCCGGGCTGCAGGCGGTCCCCGACGAACTCTACGATGCGGCTAAGGTCGACGGCGCAGGGCCGCTGCGCATGCTGTTCAGCATCACGATTCCGCTGCTTGGACCGGCTACGTTCTATCTGCTGATCATCTCGATCATTGGCGCGTTCCAGGAATTCGGCCGGCCCTTCCTGATGACATCTGGCGGACCAGCCGGGCGCACGACGACGATCGCGTATCACCTATATATTGCCGCTTTTAGGAACTTCCAGATGGGCTATGCGGCGGCGATATCGTATGTGCTGTTCGCGATGATCTTTATCTTTACGCTGATTAACATGCGCTTCGCTTACCGCGATATCAATTATTGATAGGACTTATGCAGTCGGTGCGACGAAGAAAATCTGTGTTTTGCGAGTGACCAGGTAAGTGGTGGTGTTGAGAATACATCAGAGTGCACTGCATTACAACTCCTTGATACATAAAGGAGCCACCGGATGGCTGTACTACGACAAGACGCGGTAGGCGCAACTGTCGAGGCGCAACGCCGCCGTAATATCAAAATTCTGAGAGATGCCGGTTGGAAGCTGGTCGTGTACGTTCTGCTGATCGCCGGCGCAGTGCTGTTCGTGGCCCCGTTCGCCTGGATGGTCACCGCTTCGCTGCAGAATGTGGGCGATATGTTCCGCTGGCCGCCGAGCTGGATTCCACGCCACCCTAGCCTCACCAACTATGTTAAGTTTCTGCAGGCCGGGAATCTCGGGCTTTGGCTGTTCAATAGCGCCTATGTCGCGATCGCCGTCACGTTGTTGCAGCTGTTCTTCAACTCGCTGGCGGCCTATACCTTCGCCAAGCGGCGATTCCCTGGGCGCGACCTGCTGTTTCTGATCTTCCTTGGCACAATTATGATCCCCGGCCAAGTGCTGCTGATCCCTTCGTATATCATCCTGAAGAATATGCCGCTGTTCGGCGGCAACAATATCTTCGGCCAGGGCGGCCACGGCTGGCTCGATTCCTACTGGGGATTGATCGCGCCAGGCGCGGTGAGCACATGGGGTATCTTCTGGCTGCGGCAGTATATTAAGGGTATCCCCGACGACCTGATCGACGCGGCAAAGCTCGACGGCGCCTCGGAGCTGCGGATCTACGCGCAGGTCATCCTGCCGCTGAGCCGGCCGGCGCTGGCCGCGGCGGCGATCGGCACCTTCACCTATTCCTGGAGCGACTGGTTCTGGCCGCTGATCATCACCAGCAGCGATGAACTGCGCGTGTTGCCGCTGGCCATGGCGCTGTTCATCACCAAGAACAAGGTCGTCTGGGATATCCTATTCGCCGGCTCAGTGCTGGTGACGCTGCCGGTGATGATTATGTTCCTGCTGTTCCAGCGGCAGATCTTGAAGGCAGTGGCGCTGAGCGGGTTGAAGTGAAGGGCTTATATCCCAGGGCTGAAGCTCCTGTGCCTTACGCCCTCTCTTTGTAACCAGGAGGCAGGAGTCAGTACTTCGCAGCGCACCCTTGGCTTGCGAGATGAACATGTGCAGACTCACCCGCAGGACTTTTTTACGTCTGTGCGCCCTCACCGCCGCCGGTTCGGTCGCGGCCGCCTGCGACCTGGCCGCGCCCCAGGCAGGCCCGCCGACCCAGGCGCCGGCGACCAGCGCGCCAGCCGCTCCGCCAACTAGCGCTCCAACTGCTGCGCCGGTGCGGCTTGAACTCGCGGGCGGCGATGCTGATGTTTGGGCCTGGCGGCGCCAGGCGACCGGTATGCTGGCGGGCGATTGCGCCGAGGCCTACCTGGCTGTGGGCGATGCGAAAGCCGCGCTCACTCGCGACGGCGAGCGTTTCACGGCGCTGGCCCGGCTCGGCGAGGGCCGCAACACGCTGGTCGCCGTCTGCCGCCAGCCGGATGGAGGGGAGGATCGATCGAACGTGGTTACACTAAATGTTCCGCTCAAGCGGCGACCGACCGCCGTCATCAGCATCTCGATCGAGGGCGCTGGCATCGTGCTCGACGGGAGCACGAGCCAGCCCGACGAAGCCGGCGGCGCCAAAATCGCCAAATATCACTGGTCGTTCCGCAGCGACAATCCCAGCGAGCTGGCAGTCTATAGCGATGCGCCCCCGGCCGGAGGCACAGCCGCCGGCCAGCGCATCACTGTCGCAACGCCCTCGGCCGATGGCGAGTATTATGTCTCGTTGCGCGTCGTCGACGCGGAGGGGCACGAGGATACGAGCTCGAACTACTTTGTGGTGTCCGAGAGCCAGGCGCGCATCCCCGACTACGATAAAGAAAATGCTGCCTGGATCGAGAGCGCGGTCGTCTATGGCGTGGTTGTGCGCAAATTCGGCGACCCCGCGTTCCAGGGCATCGTCGACCGGCTGGACTACCTGAAAGACCTGGGCGTCGACGCGCTGTGGCTCTCGCCGATTAATACGTCGCCCAGCGGCGACTACGGCTACGCCGTGGTCGATTACTTCGGCATCAACCCGGACTTCGGCACAAAAGACGATTTCAAGAAGCTGATCGACGAGGCGCACGCGCGCGGCATTCGCGTGCTGATGGACTTCGTGCCGAACCACACCTCGGCCGAACATCCATATTTCCAGGATGCCCAGGCGCGCGGCAAGCAGTCGCCATATTACGACTTTTACGACCGCGACGAGAGCGGAGAGCCGACGCACTACTTCCACTGGGAGCATCTGCCCAATTTGAACTACGACAACCCCGAGGTCGAGCGCTTTATGCTCGAAGCGTTCTCGTACTGGGTGCGCGAGTTCGGCGTGGATGGCTTCCGCACGGATGCCTGTTGGGGCGTCAAGGAACGCAAGCCCGACTTCTGGCCCAAGTGGCGCCGCGAGCTGAAACGGATCAAGCCCGACGTGCTGCTGCTGGCCGAGGCCAGCGCGCGCGACCCATACTACTTCGACAACGGCTTCGACGCCGCCTACGACTGGACCGCCGCGCTGGGCAAATGGGCCTGGGAACCCGCCTGGAGTTCGCGAACGCTGCTGATCTACAACCTCAACGCCGCGCTGACTAACAACGGCCAGGGCTTCCACCCCGACGCGCTGATCTTCCGTTTCTTGAATAACAACGACACCGGCACGCGCTTCATCACCAAGCATGGCGAGGAGATGACCCGCGTGGCTACTGCGCTGCTGCTCACCCTGCCGGGCCTCCCGTGCGTCTACACCGGCGACGAGATCGGCGCGTGGTTCCACCCGTATGACGACCCGCTGCCGCTCGTGTGGAACGAGGACAAGTATCCGGGCTTGCGTGACTATCATAAAAAGTTGATCGCGCTGCGCAAGGCGACGCCAAGCCTGCACTCGCGCCAGTGGCGGCCAGTGGATGCTCAGCCATCCAAGCAGATCTACAGCTATCTACGTTATGTCGATCCGGCCGAGCAGCCGACCCTGGTGCTGTTGAACTTCTCGGACCAGGAATTGGCGGCCGAGCTTGTGCTGCCCGAAGCCTTTGCCGCCTTCGGCCAACAGCGCTCGCTGCGCGACCTGCTGAACGACGAGACGCTAACGCTCGCGAACAGCGGGCCTTTGAAAGTGCCGATGCCGGCGTGGGGCGCGCGTATTTTGAGTGGCGAAATCGGCAGTAAGCAGTAAGCAGGAGGCAGTAAGCAGTCACAGTGATAATCGATGCATTTCATTGTCGCCTGGTGACTGACGACTGCCTACTGCCGACTGGTTCCTGAGCATGGAGAAATGTCGATGACGACACCATTTGGCTGGCCAGACAAGATCGAGTGTGCGGTATGCTTGACCTACGACGACGGCCTGCCGATCCACTATACGCTAGTCGGCCCGACCTTACAGCAATATGGGCTGCGCGCGACCTTCTACCCAGTAGTCCAGAGCGATCTATGGGTCCATCCCGAACAGTGGCGCGGCCTGGCTCAAGCCGGCCATGAGCTAGGCAATCATTCACTGTTTCATCCCTGTCGTCGCACGCATGCCGGCCAGTATCCCTGGCTCGCCGAGGACTACAACCTGTGCGCCTACTCGCCTGAACGATTGCGCTCCGAACTGGAAGTAGCCAATTTTGTACTCAGGCTGATCGATGGCCAAACTGAACGGACCTACGGCAATACCTGCTGTGATACCACGATCGGGATGGGCGATAACGAACAGGCGATGGACGAGATCCTGGCGGACTTGTTCGTCGCCGCGCGGGGGGCCTTGACTAATGTAAGCGCCGAGCCAGCGCGCGGGCTGAATCTGCTGAATGTGGGATGTATTAGCGCGGACGGCCGGTCGTTCGCCGACCTGACCGACATGGTGGAGCAGGCCCGCGCGCGTGGCGGCTGGGCCGTCTTCATGATCCATGGGGTTGGTGCAGAGACACACGACTTGCACCTCGATCGCGATGTGCATCACCAGTTCATACTGTGGCTGGCACGGCAGCCGACGATCTGGACCGCTCCATTTCGCGAGGTAGCGAAATATGTTAACCAATTGAGAACGGTTCTCAAACAACAGCCAAAACCATCTTGACAACCACCCATTAACATTTTATAATGACGTAAACGGTTACGTAAACGGTTACGTCAGGTATTCGAAATCCGCTGGTGTGCTGAAGCTCGGCTAAACGCGTTCGGTAGGCCTGCCGATACGCGAGCACGCCCGCGCTTCTTGGTAGAGAAGCGAGTGGTCGCATAGCAGAGTGGCCATCATGATTGGCGCGGATCCCGCCAAGAGTTGGCTCTGCGACTCAGCAGGTAAACGATTACGTCAACTTTGTCGGCCTTGTTTCATTTGCCCGACTGTCCACAACTACCAGCGTGGAAGGAGGTGATGAGCCGAGGAGTACGAAACATCCACTGTAGCTGGGCTGGGATGCCCATCGTCAACCAAAGGAGATTAGAATGGCGAAGCACAGACGAACCCAAGGTCTACCAGCGTTACTGGCGATCGTGACGCTGCTTATTCCACTACTCGCGGCTTGCGGTGGATCAGCCGCGACCCCATCGCCAACCACAGGCGCTCAGGCGCAGGCGACCAGCGCCGCACCGGCCGCTGCCGCCCCGACCGCCGCAGCCGCACCAACAGCCGAAGCCGCACCAACAGCGGCCGCCGCCGAAGCCACCGCTGCGCCGGCAGCAGAACCGACCGCGGAAGGTCCCCAGGCCCAGCCGACATTGGTGGCGGCGCCGAATGCGGTAGTGTTGAACTATTGGGATATGCAGTGGGGCGGGCCGGAACTCATGAACCAGATCCAGGACAACGTGACCGAGTTCAACCGCACACACCCGGAGATCTTCGTCAACTTCCAGCAGCTCAGCTGGGGCGACTACACCCAGAAGTTTCTCTCGGCCATCCAGGCCGGCACCCCGCCCGACATCGGCGGCGGTGACTCGGGCATCCCTTTCAACATGGACGCACAGGGCCAGGCGCTCGACATCAGCGATCTCTATCAGGAATGGCAGAGCAGCGGTGCATTTGACGACATGGTGCCCTGGGCTTACCAGAAGTGGGACTACAACGGCAAGCACCCGGGCATTACCTGGCAGTTCGACATCCGGGCGATCTTCTACCGCAAGGATCTGCTGGAGCAGGCCGGCTTGAAGCCGCCGACGACTTGGGATGAGTTGCTGGCCGCGGCCAAGAAGCTGACCACTCCGGACAAGAGCATGATCGGCATCGCCGTGCCCGGTAAGCAGGGCAGCTACGACACCGACCAGTTCTACATGACGCTGGTGCTCCAGGCCGGCGGCATGCTGGCGGATCAGAACGGCAAGGCGGCCTTCGACACGCCCGAGCAGCTCAAGGCGCTCGAATTTGAGAAGCAACTGGTCGAGTGCTGCGCGGCTCCGGGCACGCCATCGTGGACCTTCACCGAAGTGATGAAGGCCTTCGAGCAAGGGCAGGCGGCGATGGCGTTTGGCGGCGGCTGGTTCGCCGGCGACATCAAGAAGAACGCGCCGGACATCTTCAAGAACACCGGCGTGCTGCCAGTTCTGATCGGCCCGGGCGGCCCCAAGGCGCAGCACTCGGTCGCGTTTGCCAACCCTTGGATGATCTACAAGCAGACCAAGCATCCTGAGGAGGCCAAGACCTTCCTCAAGTGGATGATGCAGAAGGAAAACCTGCTCAAGCTGTACGCCGCAGAGCCAGGCGGCAAGTGGCCGATTTACAAGTCGATGCTGAACGACCCAATCTACAAGTCGGATGAGGTGATCGCGACGCTCGCCAAGCAGGTGGTCGAGAATGGCGTTGACTACTGGTACCCGTACAACAAGGGCGCGGTCGGGATTAGCTCGATGGGCACCGGTATTACCGATATCATCGTGAACCCGGTGATCAGTGGCCAGCGGCAGCCCCAGGATGTGCTGAAGGATGCTCAGCAGCAACTGGGTCAAGTCTTCGTGAATCAGCCGTAGGATTCGCTCGTTCACAGAAGGTACTCATCAATTCTTGTTTTCCGTTTTTGCGCTCTACGAGCGCAAAAACGGAAAACAATGAGCAGAGAAAGTATCGCCCGGCCGACCGCTAGGGCCCGTTTTAATAGCAGGATCCGGATGCACACACGCCCGCCGCGCGGCATGCAGCACACGGGCTACTTCCTTCTGGGAGATAGATATGCAAAAGACCATGAATCTCGACCAACCAGTGCCACAATCCCCGCGTCGCGCTGGCCTCCGCAAATACATGCGGAAGAACGGCCTGGCCTACTGGCTGATCTTGCCATCGATCCTGTTTCTGCTGGCGATCGAGTTCTACCCACTCGGCGTTGGGCTAGTCGAGGCGATGTATTATCACAACCGCGTCCAGCCCTTCTTGACTCATTTCAACGGTATCGAGAACTTCGTCAAGGCGTTTAATGATTTTAATGTCCGGCTCGCGTTGAGGACATCGGCCATCATGGTCGTGGGGATCGTCGGCTTCAGCTATTTGCTTGGCCTGATTGCCGGCGTACTGCTGAACCAGAATATGCGCCTGCGCGGTGTCTACCGCGCGCTGATTCTGATTCCCTGGGTCGTGCCGCCGGTCGTCTCGTTTATCAGCTGGCAGTGGATGCTGAACGACCAGAGCGGAATCATCAACCACACCCTCGCCCAGCTCGGGCTGATCAAGGCGCCGATCCTCTGGCTGGCTAAGCCGAATCTGGCCATGGTATCGCTAATAATCGTCGGCACCTGGTCGCGGTTCCCATTTATGATGATTACGGTCCTGGCGGCTTTAAGCGCCATCCCCGACGAATTGTATGAGGCGGGCGCGATCGACGGCGGCACCAGCTTTAGCCTGTTCCGCCATATCACGTTTCCACTCATTCTGCCGGTCAGCATTATCTCGACGCTGCTCCAGGCGATCTGGACCTTCAACGACTTCGGGCTACCGTTCGTGCTGACGGGCGGCGGACCGGCGAATGCGACAACACCGCTGATCTTGCTGGCCTATAGGGAGGCATTTCAGCGTTTCAATATTGGGTATGGTACATCGCTGGCGGTGATTGCGATGGTATTTATGCTCGGGCTTGGCGCGATCTATATGCGGCTGCAATCACGCCAAGGCATCTATGAGCTGTGAGCTTAAGTTAAGTCAACGGGAGTTCCTTGATTTTCTTCGTTTCTTTCAATGGAAACCAATGAAAAGGAATGATAGGAACTGACGCCAACCCAATACATATTTCCGCCTATGTGTACTAGGCAGGAAATGCTACTCTTTCTAAGGAGGCCCTAATGGCCAAGTCACCAACAGTTCAAGCGCCAGGCACGCCACCAGCAACTGCGCCAGCCCGCTCAGTGGTGGCGGCGCGCAGGCAGATTCGTTGGGGGCGTGTGGCAGGCAAGATTGTGACGCACTTCTTATTGATGGTGCTCAGCTTCTTTGCACTTGCGCCACTGCTGTGGGCGATCAGCACGGCGTTCAAGCCCGATTCCGAGATTACGACCAGCCTCTCGTTCTTGCCGAAGCAGCCCACGCTGAGCCATTTCAATACCGTAATTGCCCAGACGCCGTTCCTGCGCTGGTTTACCAACTCGCTGCTGGTAGCAGTGGCAACCACCGTGCTGGCGATTGTGGTTGGCAGCCTGGCCGGCTACGCGATGTCGCGCTGGCGCTTCTGGGGCCGCAATGTGTATGGCAACACGCTCTTGGTTGTTCAGATGTTCCCCGGCGTAATGCTGGGTATTCCCATGTTCCTGCTGCTGACCAAGTACGGCCTGATCGATACGCTGTGGGCACTGCTCGTCACCTACCTGACATTCGCGCTGGCCTTCTCGGTTTGGATGCTCAAGGGCTATTTCGATAATATCTCGCGCGAGATCGAGGAAGCGGCGCTAATCGACGGCGCGAGCCGGCTGGCGATCTTGTGGCGCATCACGCTGCCACTGGCGGCGCCGGGCATTGTAACGGTTGCCGTGTTTGCTTTCTTGCTGGCCTGGAATGAATTCTTCTTTGCCTATGTCTTCCTGGCGAACAATACCCACTACACGCTGAGCCTGGGCATGTACAGCTTTATCCAGCAATATACCACCCAGTGGGGTAATATTATGGCTGCTGGAACGCTGACCACCCTGCCAGTGCTGGTGTTCTTCTTCCTACTCCAGCGGGCGCTGACACGCGGCCTTGTAGCGGGCGCCACCAAAGGTTAGAAAAGATAAACATATGAAAACAGCGATACTTCAAGGTCCGCGCGAATTCGACGTTGCCGAGGAACCTATTCCAACAGTTGCCGACGACGAGGTGCTGGTGTGCGTGGCCTACTGCGGAGTCTGCACCTCCGAGCTTGATATGTGGACCGGCGAGGCCGGCGGCCAGGTGTTCCCGCGCATGCCCGGCCACGAGGTCAGCGGCGTGGTGGAAGCGGTCGGCGCGCAGGTCACGCAGTTCAAGCCGGGCGACCGCGTAGGTGTCTGGGCGACCAGCCGCGGCTTCTCCGAGTACGTGGCCGTCAAGGCCGAATACTGCCTGCCGGCTGGCGATGTGCCGCTCGACCTGGCGCTGGCCGAGCCACTGGCCTGCGCGGTCAACACGGTCGAGTTAGCCGATATCTCGCTCAGCGACGACGTGGTGATCATCGGCGCCGGCTTCATGGGCAACCTAGTGCAGAAACTGGTGCAGCTGCAAGGGCCACGGCATGTGATCGTGGCCGACACGCGCGACGACGCGCTGGCGCGCGCGCGGGCGCTTGGCGCCACCCGTGCCGTGAACGTCAAAAATGAGTCCCTGGCCGAGGTGGTAAAGCAGCTGACCGACGGGCGCAGCGCCGATGTCACCTTCGAGGTAACCGGCGCGCAGGCCCCGCTGCTGGTCGTAGGCGACGTGACGCGGATGAGCGGCAAGGTGGTGATCGTGGGCTACCACCAAGGCGGGCGGCGCGAGATCCCGCTGGCGCAGTGGAACTGGATGGCATTCCAAGTGATCAATGCGCACTTCCGTGAGGTAGCGACGATCATGCGCGGGATGCGGATCGGGATGCGCCTGCTCACATCCGGCCGACTGAGCCTGGATGGGCTGGTGACGCACCGCTTCCCGCTGTCCGAGATCAACAAGGCCTTCGAGATCGCCCACGCCAAACCGGAAGGGTTTGTGAAGTCGACGGTCGCGATCGGCCAGTAGGCAGTCGCCAGTATGCAGTAGGCAGTGTCAATGATCAACATTGCATTCCTTTGAACTGACTGCCGACTGGCTACTGCTTCCTGCCTCCTGCTTACTAAACGGAGTTAACTCATGCCCCCAAAACCCTGGCCCGACCTGCCCCCCGACTATGAGCGCTTCGAGCGGCCGCCGCGCGAGTACGGCATCTTGCCCTTCTGGTTCCTGAACGGCGAGTTGGACCCCGACGAGATGCGCTTCCAGCTGCGCGAACTTCGCGACAAGGGCATGCCGGGGATCATTCTGCACGGCCGGTTCGGCCTGGAGCTGCCCTACCTCGGCGCAGACTACCTCGATCGCATCAAGCTGGCGGTTGAGGAGGCCCAGAAGCTTGGTCTGAAGACCTGGATCTACGACGAGATGAACTGGCCGAGCGGCACCGCCGACGGGCGAGTGCCGCGCGAGCACCCCGACCTGGCCCAGCGCTATATCGAGTGCATCAGTTTCAGCGTGCGCGGGCCGTATTTCACCTGCCTGACCGGGCAGGATAGTCGCTATATGGACTTCGAGCGCTCCACGCCGGTGGCCGCATTCGCGATCGGCGGCGACGGCCAGGTGATCGACCTGACGCCGAATTTGTCATTCGAGAAAGTGATCCCCTGGCAGGTGCCGCCCGGCCACTGGCGGATCATGTACATCGTCGAGAAGCTGGCCGACTACTACATCGACGCGATCAACCCCGAGGCAACGGCTGAGTTCCTGCGGGTTGGATATGAGCCGTATCTTGCCGCCATTGACAAAGAGCCGACCCAGGACCAAGAACCGAGAACCAAGAACCGAGAACCGGCACATGTAGGGTCAAACCAGAATCAAGCATCGACTGTTCATGGTGAGCCTGGCGAGCAAACGGAAGGTCTTCATCCTTCATCCTTCATCCTTCATCCTTCCGTCGTCGGCTTTTATACCGACGAGCCGGCCATGCACTACTACGTCACCGGCGGCGACAACCCGATCGTTCCCTGGACAAAAGATATGTTCCGCCGCTTCCAGGAGCGCAACGGCTACAACCTGCGCCCGCGCCTGGCCGACCTGTTCTTCGACCTAGGCCCCGACAGCGCGCGGGTGCGCTACGATTTCCACACGACGCTCACCGAGTTCTATAGCGAGGCCTACTACCGCCAGATCCACGAGTGGTGCCAGCAGCGCGATGTGCTGTTCACCGGCCACCTGCTCTACGAGGAGTGGCTGCGCCGCATGATTCGCGTCGAGGGCAATCCATTCAAGCACTATCGCCATATGGACGTGATCGGCGTCGACCACCTATATCCGTTTATCGGCACGCGCGACCGGCCCGACGAGCATGTGGCCATGAAGCTGGCCAGCTCGGCGGCACACCAGTTCGGCAGCCAGCGCCTGTTGTGCGAGTCGTTCGGCGGGCTGTTCATGGACGCGACCATGCAGCGGATGAAGTGGGTGACCGACTGGGAGTATGTGCTCGGCGTCACCCTGCTCAACCCGCACGGCTTCCATTACACGCTCGAAGGGCCGCGCAAGCGCGACTGGCCGCCGTCGATGTTCTACCAGTACCCCTGGTGGCACTACTACGGCGCGTTCTCCGACTACGTCAGCCGACTGAGCCATATGCTGACCGGCGGCACGCATGTGGCCAAGGTAGCGGTGCTATGGCCGATCAACGCCATGTTCGCCACCTACACGCCGCAGAGCCACAACGTGCTGGGCGATCGCACCGAGAGCGACTTCAACACCCTGACCGATATGCTGCTGCGATTGCATTACGACTTCGACTACCTCGACGAAGATGTGCTGGCCGAGGCCGAGATTGGCAATGGCGCCATACGGCTAGGCAATGAGGCCTACGAACTGCTGATACTGCCGTCCATGGCGCACCTGAAGCTCAGCACGGTCGAGCGATTGGAGCAGTTTGTGGGCGCAGGCGGGCGAGTGCTCAGTATGATCTTCCTGCCGGATAAGGCCTTTGCCCCCCATCCCCCAGCCCCTTCCCCCACGAGGGAGGAAGGGGAGCAGGCCAGTTTCAACAACACAACTCTCCCCCTCTCCCCTAGTGGGAAAGTGGAGCAAGTTAAGATTAACGATGAGAGTCTCCCCCTCTCCCCTAGTGGGAAAGTGGAGCAAGTTAAGATTAACGATGAGAGTCTCCCCCTCTCCCCTGGTGGGAGAGGGGGCCAGGGGGTGAGGGAGCTCGTCGACATCTCCGACCGCATCGGGACGCTGTTCGGCGTCGATCCCGCCGAGAGCCAGCGCAGCTTCCGCGACTGCCATGAAATCGATGTGATCGAGCGCGAGCACGCCGGTGGCGGCAAGACCAGCTTCCTGCGCAGCTATGCTCTGGCGCGGCAGGTACCATTACGATTACAGCGCAAACTCGGCACGCTGGGGCGCGCCGAGAGCCCGCACTTCGTGATCGAGACCGAGGGCGACGCCAGTCGCTACTACTACGCCCCGCCGGAAGGCGAGCGGGAGGAAATAACCGCTGAGGTCGTGGCCGAGCGGCAGGCAATCGCTCAGACGCTGCGACGGGCGATTGGAGCGCTGATTGCTCCCGACGTCGTCATCGACAATCCCGAGGTCTTTTATCTGCACCGCGTCAAGGAGAGCCAGGATCTTTATTTTCTGGTCAATCCCACGTTCAGCGTACAAAAGGCTCGAGTGACACTCTCGGGCAACGTGCGGCCAGTGCTGTGGGACCCTTCGACCGGCGACGAACGACCGATCGCGCCATGGCGGTTTGTGGACAACGGCACACAGTTCGAGTTGGAATTAGCGCCGGCAGGGTCGGCTTTTGTGCTCGCAATGCCCGCGCCGGAAGCCCAGATCGTGGACACGAACGTCGTCGTGGAAGTGATTGAGGACGACCATGCCGAGGGCTACACCCAGGCGCGCGAGCCCTATGTCGTCTTTGATCGCGGTGGCCGGCAGCGGCGGCTGGTCGCGCCGGCCGCCGATGTGGCCAGGCCGCTGATGCTCGACGGCGCGTGGGAATTCGAGCCCGAGGATCCGAACGCGCTGGTAATCGGGAAGTGGCTAGCCAGGGCGGCAGCGCCAGGCGAGCCGGAGTCGATCTATACTGATTCGGCAGCAGACACGAATGGCTGGCTGCCGATGGTGCCTGGCGCCTGGTCGTACCAACTGCCCGCCGAGCCGGATGCCCCATACCCGATCGATGTCTGGTACCGCATTGGGTTTCAAGCCGAGTACCTGCCGCCGAAGTTAGATCTGATTGTCGACGGATTCTCCGGATCGGGATGGAAACTGTTCGTCAATGGCGAGCCCATGTCGACGGCGCCCGTGCGCAGCGCCTTCGATAGCCAAATGAAGGCGGTCGACATTACCCAGCACGCGCGTGCGGGCGAAAACGTGATCGCACTGCGACTGACTGTGACGAGTCCGACTGACGGGTTGCTCGACCTGCTCAAAATCACAGGCGACTTTAGCGTGCAAGGCCCTCACCCCCCGGCCCCCTCTCCCGCTGCGGCGGGCGAGGGGGGGCAGATGCAAGCTGCGGCGGGCGAGGGGGAGCAGGTTCGCGGTGGTCGTACTTACCGGATCGTCGCGCCGCGCCGCGAGATCGCACCGGAGGCCTGGACGACGCAAGGGTACCCGTTCTTCTCGGGTCGTGCGACATACCGGCGCCGCTTCCAACTGCCGCGCGAGTTCGAGGGCCAGCGCATCATTGTCGAGCCGGCGATGGCTGATGACGCGCTCGAGCTGCTGGTCAACGGCCAGTCGGCGGGCGTGCGGCTGTGGGCGCCCTACGCGATCGAGATCACCGATCTGTTGCGGCCGGGCGAGAATATGCTGGAGCTGCGCGTCGCCAATACGCTCGTCAACCTGCTTGAGGCGACCGAACGACCGTCAGGGCTGTCTGGCGCGCCGTGGCTGGTGGCCTATCGGCCGGTCGCGTTTAGGTTGGAAGAGTGATATGCAGTATTGTAAATTGTAAATTGTATATTGTATATTGCAGATTAAGAGCCGCACAATCTGTAATTTACAATTTACAATTTGCAATCAGGAGTCAACCGATGCGACTACCAATCCAGGAACTCACGTCCGATGCCTTCGCGCCTTTCGGCGAGGTGATCGAGCAGCCGCGGCGCGCTGCCGACGCCACTGGCCCAGGCTGGCAGTGGTGGGGCGAGACGACGCTGCTGGCCGCCGATAGCCGGCCCTATGGCATCGGCTACCTCGCGCTCCAGCCCGCCGATTTACGCTTCGACTGGGCCGAGCGCCACATGCGCAGCCCGGAGATGCTTATCCCAGCCGGTGGCGACTGCCTGATCTATGTCGGCCCGCCGGAACATCCCGAGGAGCCAGAACTCCTGCCGCCGCTCGATCGCTTCCAGGTCTTTCGCGTGCGCCAGGGCCAGGCTGTGCTGCTGCACCCGGGCACTTGGCATGGCGCGCCGCTGGCGATCGATGTGCCGCTCAACGTGGTGGTGCTGCTGCTCCAGGGCACCGGCGCCGCTGACACAAGTGTGGTGCGATTCGCGGAGACGCCGGTGGAGATTGAAAAGGTGTAGGCAGTCAGCAGTTTGCAGGTGGCAGTTCAACGGTATACATTGGGACACAATGATGACTGCCGACTGGCTACTGCAGACTGCCGCCTAAGGAGAACTTAACATGCCAATTGTCGATAGAAGAGAATTCGGCGGGCGCTTCAATGTTAAGGAGAACGCGCAGCGTCTCGCCAACTACCGCTACCTCGAAGTCCAGCTCATGGAGATGCTGGGCGGCTGGTCGCACACCACGCCACAGCTCGCCTTCAAGGCCACCTTCGGCTACCATGTCTACGACCACATCCAGTCGGCCGACATGCTCGGCGAGCGGCTGGAGCAGCTGCGATCGGGCCGCTACCGCGAGGAGCCGGCTACTGATGAGTTCGCCCACCTGTGTGAGTATGTCTGGAACCTCGATTCGACCCTCGACCGGCTGGTCGCCGTCTATCGCGTGCTGGAGCCGCACCTGATCAGCACATACGTGTACCACGCCGACGCGACCGACCAGCTGACCGATGCGCCGACCGTACGCCTACTGCGCCAGCTCGCCTCAATGGGCCAATCGCACGTCGCCTGGGGCCAGGCGGTGATCGAGTCGCTCACCCAGTCGCCCGAGGAGCGGCGGCGCGCGCTGGAGATCCAGGCTGAGATCGAGGGCCGGCTGGTCGAGTGTGGCGGCGTGACTGGGCAAGGCATCGAGTCGCACTGGCTGACATTCCACAGCGCCAAGGCCGACGAGAAGCCAAAGGGCCGGATCAAGCGCGGCAAGGGCGGCTATCGCTACGCTAAGCGGAGCGCGCCGCTCGAGCACCCGGTCGTCGAAGCGCCGTTCTGGTTCTCGAGCAAGCGCGAGGACTTCCGCGCGGCCTACCAGGCCGAGGACGAGTGGTCGATCGAGGCCTACCGCCACAAGTTCCACCAACTGCTCTATGGCGAGGTTGAAACGACCGACCGCATGGGCAAGATGCTGGCCGAGTTCCCCCAGCTGCCCTGGGAGATGCGCATGGAGCTGGCGCACCAGATGTGGGACGAGGCCCGCCACATCGAGATTGTGGCCAAGGCGTGTGAGGATGAGCTGGGCGCGAAGCTCGGCTACGGCCCGTGGTCGACGGTGTGGTGGTGGATGCAGAACGAGACCGACCCACTCAAGCGCATCGCGGTGACGAACAGCTGGGCTGAGGCAAACCTGATGCACACGCTGCGGATGTGGCGCGTCAACGCCGAGAAGCGCGGCTACACCCGGCTCGCCGAGCTATGCGACTACCTGCAGGCCGACGAGCTGACCCATGTCAAGCTGGCGACGCGCTGGGTTAGGATGCTGACCGAGGACGATGTGCCGCACCGCGACGAACTGGTGCGCTGGGGCAACCAGGCGGTAACGCGCATCGAGGGCTTCTACAACGATAACTACACCCCACCCGCGAATGGCATCCACTTCACCTTCCTGAAGCCCGACGACGGCGAGATGGTCGTCACGCCCAGCAGCGTTATCGGCGAGTGATCAGTCGTCCATTGTCAGTTGTCTGTTGTTCGTTGGAGCAACTGGCAACGGACTCGGGAGCGATCATTGCAGATTCAGATCGAGAAGCCACGCCTCGGCATACCGGCGAGCCTGATCATCGACGACCCGGCGCCGTGCATCAACCCGTTCTACTACTTTCGGCGCCAGGTCGACCGCGAGGGCCGGGAGCGACACGAGCAGCACATCCCGCTCGACTTCCTCGAGCAGTTTGCCGATCTGTGCCGGTCGCGCGGCATGCGTGGCAAGTTCAGCGTGCTGCCGTACCCGGCCGGGCTTGGCAGCATCCTCGACGGCTGGGAGGGCTGCGATCGCGCCGAGTTGGCGGGCTGGCTCGACCTAGCGCGCACGGAGATTGCGCCGCGCTTCGATATAACGCCCGAGATCCTGACGCACACGCTGGCGCTCGATCTCAAGACGCGCACACTGCTGCCGCAATCGGAGCACGATTGGCTGGCCGAGCGCAACGTCGACGAACTGATTGAGTACTTCGGCGCCGCGTTGGCGATCTTGAAGCAGGCCGGCTTCGCACCAACCGGCATCACGCAGCCATGCTACTTTAACGGCTCGCGGGATGGCTACGCGCGCGCCGTGCTGGAGTCGATCCATGCGATCGGCGGCCCGCCGGCGACATTCTACTTCATCGACGGCTACTTCGGCCCGCCGCCGGTGCCACCGCCCGAGGTCGTGCTGCTCGACCGCGAGCGCGGCAAGGCAGTGGTGAGCATGATCGCCGACTGCGACGACTACTTCTGGCCGACCCAGCACATAACCAACGCGCGTGCCGAGCAGGTGGTCGACGCGCTAATTACTGCGGATGGGCGCGGGGGCCGGCTTGGCGAGCTTGCCGCGGCCGGCGAATGGCTGCTGTTCGTGTGTCACTGGCAGACGCTCTACTCCGATAGCAGCCGAGCGGGCCTGAAGGCGCTCGACGAGGCCGCGGCGCGGCTTTCGCACACGCTTCGCTCGCGATTGTTGTGGATGACGCTCGGCGAGATCGCGCGCTACCGCGCCGCGAGCGAAGGATGTCGGATCGATCTGCGGCCCGACGTCGAAGGATGGCTGGTCGAGCTCGACTCGGCATTCGACTGCCCCGACTTTACGGTCAGCATTTCCATCCAAGATCTGGGCGGCGCGCGGATCGATCAGGTTATGCGGCGGGATACGAGCGGGACAGCGCAGACACTGCGGGCGGATTCTATGATCGATGATCTTCTTCCCGCCAATGCCTGGCGGCAGGCGGGCGAGCGTATCAGCCTGTGCTTCGACGTGCGGCGGGGAAGGCAGGTGCTACATATGCGACGTGCCGCAACATGACAGTGAAGGCTCACCGAAGGCAAGCCTCTCAGTGAGCATGACAATGTAAAGCATCGACGAACATGGTCACTACCTTATTACGCTTTACATTTTACACAGAAAGGATCCGCTCCATTGGAACGAGGAGTCTACTTCGACGCATGGTTCCCGCGGCAGCACTGCTACCACCCCAGCCTACCGCCGCGGCGCCTGCGCATGGTCGACGACCTGGTTGACTATCGCGCCACAGTGCTGGTCTGGTCGGCGTTGGGCGGCGGCTCGATCGCGCTACCGTACTTAGAGCAAGAGGCATTCAGTCCGATCGATCCGCGCTTTCGCTTCTATGGCTTTGTCAACGACAGCGAGTTCATTCGCGAATGCCAAAAGCACAACATCAAGATCTTTGGGATCGTCTTCGAGGTGCAGGGCTGGGAGTTCGCGGCCGAGTTGAACGAGGCCGAGGACGCGATCCTGTCGCTCAACGAGCCGCGCGGTGTAGGCAAGCGCGCCTGGCTGGGGCTGCGCGAGTTCTCGCAGAACCGCTATCCTAAGCTCTGGCCACCCTTCGAGCGCTACTTCCCTGGCGGCCTGATCAACAGCGCTGGCGAGCGGGTGACCGATCTGCTCGAAGAGTGTTGCTCGCGCGACATCCACGGCGTGGCCTGCCACGCCCGCTGGGTCGAGTGCCCCGATCGCGAGCACTTCTGCTACACTATGGACCGCAACAACCCGGTCTGGCGCGAGTATCTTAAGGCGATCATCCGCATCCAGATCGACGCCGGCGTGGATGGCGTGCAGCTCGACGAGGCCGAGCTGCCGATCACCAGCCTGCAATATGGCGGCTGCTTCTGCAAGGACTGTTTGAAGGGCTTCCGTGCCTACCTGCAGGAGCTGCCCGCCGACCAGCTTCCGGCCGAGCTGCACGATGCCGATCTGGATAGCTTCGACTATGGCGCCTGGCTGTTGGAGCGCGGTTACGACTTTAAGACCAACCGCGAGTCCACGCCGCTGTTCTGGGATTATCTGCGCTTTCAGCGCCGCGCGATCACGCGCTACTTTGGCGAATTAGCCGATTACGGGCGCGAGTATGCCGCGCAACAGGGGCGCGATGTATTAGTCTCGGGCAACTTCTTCAACCTATTCGATCACTACTACGCGCTGGAGCCCAAGGTCGACCTGATTATCACCGAGATGCGCAACACTACCTACCGCCAGCCAACCTGGTACCGCTATGTCGCGGGCTTCTGCGGCGACAAGCCGGTGGTGGTGGTCGAGAATCCCTACGGCGGCGTGGTGCCCGAGCTGGTAGACAAGCTCAAAGTCGGCCGTGGCTACGACCGGTTCCGCATGTCGCTGTACGAGGCCGCGGCGTTGGGCGCAAATATGAGCGTGCCATACGGCGCGTGGATGGGCAGCGTTATACAGGACTCGTTCCATCCACCGCACGAGCTGTGCGTCGAGATTCAGCGCTTCTTGGCCGAGCACGAGCGGCTGTTCAGCCGTCGCAGCTGTGCCGAGATCGCTGTCGTCTTCAGCGTCGAGAGCGATTTCCAGCGCGTAGCCCGGCGCGATCTGTTCGCCGATAATCGCGCCAATGTGTCGCGGGGTGAAGCCATTCCCTTCTGGCAGGTCGGGCAGGCGCTGAGCGACGCGGCGCAGCCCTACGACGTGGTCTTCTTCCCCGACGGCAACTTACGACCCGATACGATCACCGCCGATCAGCTGCGCCAATACCGCACCGTGATCCTGCCCGACTGCCATTTTCTCACTCCAGCGCAGGCCGAGGCGCTACGCGGTTACCTGAACGACGGCGGGAGGCTGCTGGCGCTCGGCGCGCCAGGCGCGAATTTGCCCCAAGACATCCGGCGAATGCTTCTGGAGCATGAGGGAACGAGAATCATCGATCCGCAGCGCGAATTCGAATTAGCAGATATACCTGCGGATCTCCAGGTGCGGATCGAGGCGGCTGCGGATATCGCGATCAATCTCCAGCGTGTCGCGACCGGCGTGGCACTCCATTTCATCCGCTACGACTACGATGAGGCGCTCGACCGCGTGCCAGAGCTACCGAACCTGGTCCTTGAAGTTCGCCTGCCGGAGCGCTTTACAAACATCGCGGCGCACAGCCCCGATGGAAAGCTCGAAGCCGCGCTCTCGATCGCGGGGGACCTGCATCGGATCGAGCTGCGCAATGTGCCACTCTATGGTATCGTAAGCCTGTCGAAAGGAACAGCATAACACTTCATCGCCCGGCTTTCTTGCCGACGTTTAAGCCTTTGGCGAAGTGAAACGATACCTGCACTAACGTATGTCGGTATTTCGCTCGGCGAGCGAAATACCGACATAAAAAAGGAAAGTACCATGCTGCCGTCTATCCTGAGCATGCCTGCCCTGAGCTTGTCGAAGGGTCGAAGGGCAGGCTATTGCCCTTTCTGATCGCGAAACGCGTCAGGTTTTCAGGAAGTAAACACTAGAGGAGCACCACCGTGGAACGGATCAACATCGGCGTGATTGGCTGCGGCGAAATCGCCCAAATCATGCACCTGCCCTTTCTCAGCGAGATGCGCGATCTCTTCGATGTGCGGGCGGTCTGCGACATTTCGCCGGCACTGGTTGAGAAGGTCGGCGACGCCTTTCACGTGCAGCATCGCTACACCGATTACACCGAACTGCTGGCGCGCGACGATCTCGACGCGGTCGCGATTCTAACACTCGACCATGCGCCGGTCGCGATTGCCGCCGCCCGCGCCGGCAAACATATGTTCGTCGAGAAGCCGATGTGTTTCAGCCGCGAGGAAGGACTCGCTATGATCGCCGCCGCCGAGGAGCGCGGCGTGACGTTGATGGTCGGCTACATGAAGCGCTATGATCCTGGCTACGAGTACGCCCAACATGTCTTTCACTCAATGCAGGGCGTACGCCTCATTCGGATCCACGACCTGACCGGGCAAGGGCCGTTGGCGCCCCAGGAGGTCTACAATCTATATCGCGCCGACGATCTATCGCAGGAGCTTCGCGCGCGCATGCAGGCCGAGAGCCAGGCGCGATTCGCTGCCGGGTTGGGGTATGATGACCCCGCGCTCGTCAGGGCCTACGCGCTCATGCTTGGCCTCTCGTCGCACGATATGACGGTTCTGCGCGGGGCATTCGGCGATCCAATCGCGGTGCGCTATGCCGAAGTCTCCTCAGGGGGGCAGATCGTTCTGGCGGTGCTCGAATATCCTGGCGATGTCCGCTGTATCTGGGAGATTGGTAATCTGCCGCAGGCCATGCGCACCTGGTTCGACGAGGAGCTGACTGTGTATGGCAGCGCCCAAACTGTGACGGTGCAATTCCCCAACCCGTATGTGCGCTACGTGCCGACACTCGTGCGCATCCAAGAGATGGACGGCCCGGCCCATGCCGAGCGCACGGTCACGGCATCCTACCAAGAGTCATTCCGGCGCGAGTGGCGGCATTTCCATCATTGCGCTACCACCGGCGCGCCGCCGCGCACCAGCGCCGCCGACGGCCTGCGCGATGTGGAGATCCTGCGCGCGATCGTGCGCAGCGCCGCCGAGGGTGTGCCGGTCGCGCTTGGCTAGCTGTAAAGCCTGTGGAAAACGCGGCAAAATGATCCACAGATTGCGCAGATTGCGCAGATTATCTCTTCCAAATCTGTGTCATCTGTGCAATCTGCGGATTGATATCGGACTTTGACATGGTCCTGCCAGAGCCACGGTTCCTGGCGAGGTGTTGGCAACGATAGCGCTCAACTGCCGGCTGCCAACTGCTGACTGCCAAAGGAGGACAGAATGAACATATCGACCGATGAACTGCTCGAAGTGCTGCGCCAGCCGATCCCGCTGACGCCGAACCGCGTGTACCGATTCTACAAGGGCGGCGCGTTGATCGATCGCTTTCGTGGCGCCGTCGAGGCGCAGGACACCGACTATCCCGAAGACTGGGTTGGCTCGATCACCGCAGCGAACAATCCTGGCGAGGGCCATCCGCTGGATGAAGGGCTTTCGCGCATCACGCTGCCCTCGCACGAGCAGATCACGCTGAAGACGCTGCTCGAGCAGTTTCCCGAGCAGATGCTCGGGGCCGAGCATGTGGCGAAGTATGGCGCGAGCAGCGGCCTGCTGGTGAAACTGCTCGACTCGAGCATCCGCCTGCCGATTCACTGCCATCCTACCCGGTCGTTCGCACAAAAACATTTCTCATCGATCTTCGGCAAGACCGAGGCCTGGATCGTGATTGGCACCAGGCCGATCCCCGGAGTTGAGCCATACGTCATGCTCGGCTTCAAGGAAGGTGTTGAAAAGGATACCTTTCGGCGCCAGGTCGAGCGGCAGGAAATCGCCGACATGAAAGCGGGCCTGCACCGTGTCCCGGTCAAGCCCGGCGACATCTATTATGTCAAGGCGGGGTTACCGCATGCGATCGGCGAGGGCGTATTTCTGATCGAGGCGCAGGAGCCGACCGATTTCTCGATTGTCGCCGAGTGGGATGGCTTCCCGATCGACCCGCAGGACGCGCATATTGGCCTGGGATGGGATGTCGCGCTCGACTGCTTCGACTTTACGAACTACCGGCCACAGCAATTGCTCGACGAGTATAAGCTGGAACCGCTGCTGCTCCGGCAAGATCGCGGCGGCGAAGAATGGCGACTGCTGGGCGGCAAGACGGCCAAGTATTTCGGGGCCACACGCCTGGACATAAGCGGCGAGATGCCGATCGACGAGGCCGGCTTTTACATTGGAATCGTCACCAGCGGCAGAGGTGTGCTCAGCGGTGCATTCGGAGATATCACATTGGAGGCGGGCGACAGCTTCGTCTGCTCGGCCGCGGTCTCTCATCATGCTTTTTACGCCGATAGCGAGCAGCGCCTGGAGATCGTGCGCTGCCTGCCGCCCGAGTAGCGCTGTATGTTGCCTGGTGCTATACTGCCAACGGGTATGATTTGCCGAAGATCGAGGATGGAGGATAGAAGATGGAAGATAGCGGTTGTTGCGAGATAGGCGCTATCCTCTATCCTCTATCCTCTATTCTCTGTGCCCTCGATGGCAAAACTTAATCGCTGACCGCGTAAAGTATAGATGCCATCTGACGCTCCGCTCACCTTGTTTCTGCAGCGCTGTAGTGCCCTGCTCGCGGCGCTGCGCGATGGGCCGCTCAATCGGCACGACCTGCTGGAGCGGCTTGGCGACGCATACCCGCGCACCGCCAGCGCCGAGCGCAGTCGAAGTGCTCAGTGTAAACTCCGCCGAAGTGCTCAGGACAGGTCTGCAATCTGCAATTGCACTAGTTCGATGGCGTCGCTGGCCTGCGCCGAACTCCGAGCACGCAGAGCACGACTCCGACGATCAACAGTATCACACCGACCGTCGCCCAGAACGTCTGCCCGGTCATTACGCTGCCGGTGAGCAGGCCTACTCCTTGGTACGACATGAACGTATGGCAGATTCTTTGGTGCATGGAATCGCGCATGGGCAGCACACGCTACCAACGCACCAGCGACTTGGTCAAACTGTCGACTCTCCCGTATTGGCGCCAGATTCATGAACAGCTTTCGAGGATCAAGATGAACTTTCAACTGACCGCGAAACAGGAACAGTTGCGTATGCGCGTCCGAGAGCTCTGTGCAAGTTTTCCCGATCTGTACTGGCGCACGGCCGATCGCGAGCGCGCCTATCCGCGGGAGTTTGTCCAGGCGCTCACCAGCGCCGGCTACCTCTCGACGCTCATTCCGAAAGAGTATGGCGGCCTGGGCCTGGGCGTCACCGAGGCCAGCATCGTGCTGGAAGAGATCAATCGCTCGGGCGGCAACTCGGCGGCGTTCCACGCCCAGATGTACATCATGGGTGCGCTGTTGCGCCATGGCAGCGCGGAGCAGAAAGATCGCTGGCTGCCGAAGATTGCAAGCGGCGAGTTGCGGCTGCAGGCGTTCTCCGTCACCGAACCGCAGGCCGGCTCGGACACGACCAGCATCCGCACCACAGCGCGGCGCGATGGCGACGAGTATCTGGTGAACGGCCACAAGAACTGGACCAGCCGCATCGAGCAGTCCGATCTGCTGCTCCTGCTGGCGCGCACCACCCCACGCGAGCAGGTCGGCGACCGGACCGGTGGCCTCAGCCTGTTCCTGGTCGACCTGCGCGAGGCGCGCAAACAGGCCGGCGCGACCGAGGTCCAGCGCGTCCGTACGATGCTGAACTACGAGACCAACCAAGTCTGGTATCGCGACCTGCGCCTGCCGCTCGATAGCCTGATTGGCGAGGAGGGGCGCGGCTTCCGCTATATCATCGATGGTTGGAACGCCGAGCGCATCCTGCTGGCCGCCGAGTGTATCGGCGACGGCTACTGGTTCGTCGAGCGCGCGGCCGCCTATGCGCGGCAGCGCGTAGTGTTCGGCGCGCCGATCGGGCGCAACCAGGGCGTACAGTTCCCGCTCGCCCGCGCCTATGCCGCCGTGGCCGCCGCCGATCTGGTGCGCTACAAGGCCGCCTGGCTGTTCGACCAGGGCCAGCAATGCGGCGCCGAGGCCAACATGGCCAAGCTGCTCGCGTCGGAGGCAAGTTGGGCGGCCGCCAATGCCTGCCTCGACACCCATGGCGGCTACGGCTTTGTCGACGAATATGATGTCGAGCGCAAGTTCCGCGAGACGCGGCTCTACCAGGTCGCGCCGGTCAACAACAATTTGGTGCTGGCCTACCTCGCGACACATGTGCTCGACCTGCCACGCTCGTACTAGCGCCTTTCCAAGCCAGGTCATAGATTATGGGTCATAGGTCATTTAGGATTAGCAAACCTATAACCAATTGCCTATAACCTAGCACCCACACTGAACTTGACCAATACACGCGCTTGCTCTATGCTTACATTAGAGTAATTACTCGGTCAGCGGAGGTTCGCGATGAACACCCGTGAGCGCATTCTTGCGGCGGCGCTGCGCCTATTCAACGAATCGGGGACCGCGACGGTCTCGACCAATCATATTGCCGACGCGCTCGGCATCAGCCCTGGCAACCTGTACTACCACTTCCGCAATAAAGAGCAGATCATTCGCGCGCTCTTCGAGCAACTATTTGCGCGGTGGGACGAGCTATATACGCTGCCGGGCGACCGCCCGCCCACGCTCGCGGATCTGCAGCAACTGGTACGAGCTACCTTTAGCATAAGCTGGGATTACCGCTTCATGTACCGTGAGCTGATTGCCTTGCTCCGCCGCGACGATCAGCTCCAGCAGCGTTGGGTCGAGATACGCGCCCGTGGCTTCGCCGGCTTCCGCGAGCTCTTCGATCAGTTTGTCGCCGCCGGAGTGCTGCGCGCGCCGGACGACCCTGCCACCGTGACCCGCCTGGCCGAGCTGTGCTGGCTGATCAGCGAGTTCTGGCTACCCAGCGTCGAAGTGAGTGGCGAGACCGTCGATGCTGCCCAGATGCAGCACGGAATTGCGCTGATGCTCCAGGCGCTGGATCCGTTCGTCGTCACTTCCACGGCATGATTGTGGCGACACCCCGCACATACGAGCACAGGAATCCTGTTGGAACCTTCCAGTTTCAACCGTAGGCCACAATCTCCATCCAATGGCCGACTTGACAAAGTAGAGTAATTACTCTACTCTAGTTCTAGAGTAATTACTCTACTTATCGAAAACATAGTAAGGAACGAATGATGAACTCGATTCTCACCCGCCGGTTGGCCGAGATGCTGCTGATCCTGGTACCAATCGCCTTCACCGTCTGTTTTACGCTGCTTCAGATCCAGTTCGAGTACCCCGACATCCTGCGCCAGCCGACCGCCGATGTTCTGACCAAGTTCCAAGCCGGTGGAACCGGACTGATCGCCGTCTGGTATGCGCTGGCGCTCACCGCGGTGTTGTTCATCCCGGCCGTTGTGCTGCTGCACCACGTACTAGCGGAACAGGAGACCTCAATCGCACTGTCGGTTGCCAGCATCTTCGGCGTGGTCGCCGGGCTGGCGCAGGCGCTCGGCTTGCTGCGTTGGGTATTCCTGGTGCCATACTTGGCCGAGACTTACCTCGCGCCGGGGGCCAGTGAGGGGCAGCGTGCCGCGGCCGCGCTGGTGTTCGAGGCCTTCCATCGCTATGCTGGGATGGCGGTCGGCGAGCATCTGGGCTACCTAAGCACCAGCGTCTGGACATTCCTGGTCGCCTTCCATATGCTGCGGTCGCCGCTGTTCGGGCGCTGGCTGGGCATGAGCGGCATGATCCTGGCCCTCGGCGTGGCGGCCGGGCTGCTCGAGCCAGCCGGCTGGGAAGTCGCCGGGATGATCAACGCCCTCAGCTATCTGGCCTGGGCGCTCTGGCTGATCGGGGTGGGGGTGGTCCTACTGATCCGGCGGATCACCGTCGCGCCGGAAGTGCGCCGCGCGGCAGCAGGCCACTAGAGCACCAAGTCAGAAATCACCAGCGCTCTAACCGCATCGTATCAAAAATAGATCTTGGAGGGTGTGCTGCCCTCCAAACCTGCCACCAAACGTCCACCGCATACGTCTTGTACATGGACGAGTCAGCTTTCAGATCAATTTGGTCAGAAAACAGCCGACAAATCAACATTCTGTGGCAAAGGCCTATCATTCATGTTCGCGACGAACTGCGCTATGCTCTAGACACATTCAATCGGCGCAAGAGATGCCGCCGCATCGAGCCAGCGTCATCGGCCAATCGAGAATCAACCGCCGGGCCGGGACGTCACTTTATACTTGCTCTAGCAAAGAAATGAGGAGCAGCATGCTTGGAAGCAATAACTCGCGCAGTCCGCGGATCATGATGTATTCGCAAGATGGCTTCGGCCTTGGACACATGCGCCGCACAACGTCGATCGCGCGCCAGATTCTCAGCACCCGCCCCGATGCTTGCGTCCTCACCGTCGCGGACTCGCGCCTGGGGCAATTCTTCGAGACAATGCCCCACCAGGACTATATCAAACTGCCCTCGGTCGTCAAGGTCGGTCCGGGAGCGTGGCGCGCTGTCGATATGCCGTTACCATTCGACGAGGTTCACGCCATGCGCCAGGATTTGATTCGCAGCGCCGTGTTGACCTTCCGCCCGCACGTGCTGCTCGTCGATCACATGCCGCACGGCGCGATGGGCGAACTGCTGCCGGCATTGTCGGCGCTCAAGGCTTCCGGCGCCGACACCCAAGTAGTGCTGGGGCTGCGCGATATTCTGGATGCGCCCGAAGTGGTACAACAGCGCTGGCAGCTCGAGGGCGCCTACGACGCGATCGAGCGCTACTACGACAAAGTGCTGGTCTATGGCGAGCGCCAGATTTACGACATGGCTACACACTATCATCTATCTTCCGCGATCGTCAGCCGCCTGCGCTATACCGGATACATCTGCACGCCGGATCAGGCGCGCTATCCCGCGCGCGCGCGGGCCAAGTATCTGGCCAATGCCGCGCCGGAGACCAAGCTGATTGTGGTCATGGCGGGCGGCGGCGCCGATGCTTATCCGATGATGCGCGCCTGCCTCGACGCCCTGCCGGCGATTCGGGCGCAGCAGCCGGTGGCGATGATGCTCAACACCGGCCCGTTTATGCCAACCGAGCTCCGCCGCGATCTTCAGACGCGCGCGCGCGGCATCCCCGGCGTGCATGTTGCCATCAGCGTCAACGATACGCTCAGCTATCTCGAGGCCGCCGACTTGGTGGTTGCTATGTGTGGCTATAATACGACCATGGAGCTGCTCCGCTCGGGCCGCCCCGCGATTCTCATTCCGCGCGCCGGACCAAGCGCTGAACAACGCACGCGCGCCCAGCTGTTCGCCGAGCAAGGCTGGGTCAAGATGCTCGACCCGGATGACTCAGACCCCGATCTGCTGGCGGAGATGGCGCTCGCTAGCCTGCGCGGCGATCATCCGGCGCCAATCGGCTCGCGGCCGAACCTCCAAGGGCTGACCACCGCGACGAATGAACTGCTCGATTTCTTGCCACGCGTCCAGGACGCCGACGAGCAGATCATGCCGCTCACAATCGGCCCTCTGAGGCAGCCAGTGGTGGTCGCGTAGTGAATAATTTGTCGTCAGTGCCACCATTGTCGATAGTGCATAGTGCATAGTGCGTAGTGCGTAGGGACGCGATATATCGCGTCCCTACGCACTACGCACTATTTATGTACCTTCACGATTGATCGGGGCGATCGACCTATGGTAGACTGTGCCAAGATCAGGAATCTTTGTTCAGGAGACTACAATGGATCATCCGCTCGACTTCGACCCGCAGCTGCCCGATTTGCGGCTGGCTTTCGATCGCGATCTGGTGATCCAGCTGTTTGAACAGCACTGGCCGCCAACAGCGGCACCACCCCAAAAGATTCTTTCCTGCCGCCTCAGGGATACCAAGTACCAACCCGCGACACGCTGCCTGGCGACCTATGATTTGGCGCTGGAGCTGGCCGATGGCGCTATGCGCCAAACTATCGGCGTCGTCGAGGTCGATCCCAGCGGGCTAGCGCATCGGCTGTACAACGACGACCCCAAGCTACCGTGGCTTCTGCCTGCGGCCGATCCAATCGGCATGCGCGAGCGATTCGCCACTCTGCTGAAGACCGACCGCAACGCGACTGCAACCGCCTGCATCGCCACACCTGTGCGATACCGCGCCGGCGCGCGCTGTGTCTTTCGCTACGATCTGGCGACTACAACAGGCGAGCATGTTTTTTTCGGCAAGCTGATTGGGCAGGATGCCGACCGATTTATGATCACGGTCACTGCACTGCACCACGCTAGCCTGGAGCTGCCGGACATGGCGCGAATCCTGCCGCCGCTGGCCTACTGGCCCGACGTACACATGCTGGTGCAGCCCGAGGTCGCCGGCCGCGCCGAACTAAACGACCTGGCCTTTGACCCAGCCACCAACAGCGCCGCGCGCGAACGCTGGCTGCGCGACGCCGGAAGGCGCCTGGCTGGGCTGCACAGCGTGGCCAACGTAGACGGCCCGCCGCGGACGCTGGACGACGATCTAAGCGAGCTCGAGGAATATATCGCGCCTATGGAGATTGTGGACGCACAGTTGGCCGAGCGCTACACGGGCGCAATCGTCGCGATCAGGGAGCTGGCGCGCGCGCGCACCGAACCGGCGCCGGTCGCCAGCCACGGCGCGTTTCGTACCGACCAGTTCATGATCGAAGACGATCGCCTGGTAATGATCGACCTGGATGGATTCTGCTGGTCGAGCCCGGCGCGCGACATCGGCAACTATATGGCTTATCTACGCTGGAAGACGATTCGCCAGCCCGGGCGTGCGGCGCTGATCGAACAAGCCGGACAATTGCTCCGTGCAGGCTATCAGGTGCTGCGACAATTGCCAGATCCCCACTGGCTAGCGATCTACGAGGCCGACTCGATGCTCAAGATCGCCGGGCGGCGCTTTCGGAGCTTAACCACCAAAGAATGGTACCTTGTGCCGGCGCTGATCGACGGCGCGAGGCAGGCGCTCGAGGTTCGGTAGCGATAAATCCATCCCGATGACAAGATGACAAGGTGCAGCTGATCACCTCGTCACCTTGTCATCTTGTCACGAGGATGCTCTATTTCTTGGTGAGTCCCTTAATACGCTTGGCGCCGGAGTCGCAGCCCCAGGCTCAGCAGCAGCAGCGCCAACGCAGCCAACAGCAGTGCAGGAGCGCCCTGTTCCTGGCCGGTCGTCGGCAGCGCCGCAGGTGCACCGCTCGATGGCGTATCGGTGGTATAGACCTTGATATTGTCAAAATGCATATGTGGCTCTTTCGCGTCGACATTGGCGGCAATAAAGCCGATCTTGCCCTGAGCATAGCTCGCATCCTTGAACGTGTCGAGCTGCTCGTCGTTGAGGTAAATAGTGAAGCTGTCGCCGTCGCCGTCGACGCGGAGATGGTTGACTTCTTTCTGCCGCTTGACCAGCGGTGAAGCCTTGAATGCGATCAGATCGCTCCATTTGTTCGCGCCATCCTGCTTCCGAACGGCATACTTGCCAGTGCGTGGGTCGACCAGCACCGTGTAGAAGTGCGAGTTGTCTTTCGCGCGGAAAACGAGACCCTGTGATACATCGCCGGCGTTGATGTCGTCGCTAAAATCGAACACATCTACCAGGATGCTGAATTCAGCATAACTTTGATTGGGAAACAGCGACCAGCGTACATCGTCATTTTTAAACAGCTTGAGGTGATACACGCCGGGCGGGTGGAAGCCTCGCTGATAATCGGTGGCGGTCAGGTTATCATCGAGCTTGCTCTTGGCGCCGTTATTGAAATCATCTTCATAGACTAATTTGCCCTTCGGATCCGGCGGCTTCGCGCTTGTAATCGATGGCACAAGCGCCAACACAATTGCCAAGAGCAGCCCCATCTTAAAGAAGACCTTCATGCCGCACCCCTTTCAATAAATTATACGACTTACGCAGTCAGCGCTTAGTGGGTGGTTTGGAGGGCGTGCCGCCCTCCAAATTGTGTCGTTCTTACGTCGGCCATCGTTCCAGAACTCACGCGGTCGGCGTTTGTAGGGTGCTGTGGCGCATAGCTACGGCGCCGCGGCGCAGCGAAAGCCAATTTCCCGATCGCCACGATCCGGCGGCGACGATTGCCGGAAGCTGCTGCGCTGCTTACCCGCGCTTTGGCCCCACGATCCACCGCGATACACCCGGTCGCCCGCTACTTTCGGATCTTCGCGTCCATCAGTAGCATCGTACGGGTAGTCCTTATACACCGAACTGGTCCATTCGGAAACATTACCAGCCATATCATTGAGGCCATTCACCCCAGGATCATAGCTGGCAACCGCCGTTGTATCGCGAAGGTTCGCCTCCGATGAATTCACCTGTTCCGGTTTAAAGACATTCCCCCAAGGCCAGGCGGTCTTCTGCTGCGTTTCGCTATTCCAACTCGCGGCCTTCTCCCACTCTGCTTCAGTTGGCAGGCGCTTACCCGCCCATCCACAGAATGCGCTGGCCTGCTGCCAGCTAACATAGATTACTGGGAATGTGCTGAAGTTCGGCTCATTTACATAGCTAGGATGTGTCTCGGAGCCTGGCGACTGCTGGGGCGTACACTTATTGGCGCTGATGCATTGCGCATATGCGCCGTTGGTGACCTCGGTACGATCCATATAGAAGTCCGGCACGTTGACCATGTGCGGCTGCCCATCCGGCTCTTCGTTCGCGCCCATAATGAATTCGCCGCCCGGAACAAGCAGCATTTCTCCGGTGGGCGTCGAGCGTTTCGGCGGCAGTGACGGCGCGGCCGGCGGCGGATCCGTGCTCCAGACTTTCAAATTGTCGAAGTGCATGTGCGGCTGCGCGGCATCGACGTTCTCGACAATCATTCCCAGCATGCCGGAAGTGTAAGCGCCATCGCTAAAAGAATCGAGCTGCTTGTCGTTCAGGTAGATCGTAAAACTGTCGCCCGCGCCGTCCACCCGCGCCAGATTATGCTCGTTGTTGCGCTTGACCTGCGCCGAGGCCTTCCATGGAATCAGATCCGACCATTTACCGGCGCCATCGAATTTACGAACAGTGTAGCGCCCCGAGCGCGGATCGATCATGAACGCATAATAATGGTTGGGGTCACGCACGCGAAAGATGATGCCCTGAGACGCGGTGCCGCGAAATTCATCGCTGAAGTCCCACATTTCAATCTGCACATTGAAGTTAGTGTACGATTTGCGCGGCAGGTACACCGCGCGCCGATCGTTTCCTTGCAGCAGCTTAAGATGATACACCTCGCCCTTATCCGGGTGATAGCCGCGCTGAAACACAGTATCATTCACCAGATCCTCAAGCCCGCTCTGCTGGCCGCGATCGCGAAATTCATCTTCAAAGACCAGCTTGCCCTCTGGTGGCGGGATCGCGACATCAGGTGGCGCCTCAGTCGGCGCGGTTTCCGTGGGGACGACATCGGTCGCTGCCGCGGCGGTAGGGTTGGTAGCCACAACCCCACCGCTAGTCGGTGCGCTGGTGGGCGCGTTGTTGTTCGCCGTGCGTGGTCCCAAGAATCCCGCCAACCACAACCCCACTATCAGTACGCCGATTACCACAACTGCTCCGAGGGCGATCAATAACCCGCTGCGACGCTGTGGTCGCACATCGCCCGGTGTCGCGGTCGCAATCGACCGGGTCGGCTCGGCTTTGGGTTCGGAAACCGCGCCCGAACTCTGAGCGGTCGCCGTGGCCGTTGGTGGCACGTTGGTCGCGCGAGCTTCCGGCTGATCGATATTCAGCCGGTTCGTGGCAGCGCTATCTGGCGCTGCGACGGCTGGCAGCCGATTGGTCTCTTTCGTCGCCGGCGCGGGGGAACTAAACTGCTCGAGCTCATCTACCTGGAAGCGGGTCGTCTCACCGGTAACCGGGGCGGGCGGGGCAGCCGGGCTGTCGCTGTTCGCCAGCGGGCGGCTCGTCTCGCCGCTCATTGGTGCTCCGGTCTCAGAGACGCGCGGCGACTGTATTTGTTGCTGTTGGGTGCTGCGGCGCAAGCGCACCTGATCGATTTGCCGGCGCGCCTCTTCACGAGTGCGCTCGCGTGCCTCGCGCGCCGCGGCCAATAGATCGGCGCTATCCTCATATGTCGGATCAATCGCGACCAATCGGCCAAGGTTCTCAACGGCTCGATCCCACTGCCCTTCGGCAAAAGCCTGCACGCCAGCGTAATACAGCCCGGTGATCCGCGACTGCGCATCGCCTTGCTGAAGCTGCGACGCCACGTGCTCAAGCGCCTCGGCCATGTCGGCGGCGCTTTGATAGCGATCGGCCGGATCTTTCGCCAGCGCGCGCAAGACTGTCGCCTCGACAATCACGGGCAGGCTCGGGTTGAGCCGCAACAACGGGGGCGGCGGTTCGTAAAGGTGCTGGGTCAGCACGGCCATTGGGGTATCGGCATCGAACGGCACGCGGCCTGTCAGCATCTCATAGAGAATCACGCCAGTCGCGTAGATATCGGTACGCGCATCCACCTGCCGGCCTGTCGCCTGCTCGGGAGCCATATACGTGGCCGTGCCGACCACTAGGCCTGGCATGGTCAACTGCGCACTGTTATCATTCACTAGCTTGGCGATGCCAAAGTCGGTCAACATCGGCCAATCGGGCGCCGGCATCAGCACGTTGGCCGGCTTGATATCGCGATGAACGATGCCGCGTACATGCGCATACGCTAGCGCGTCGAGCAAGCGCGCGATCAAACGGAACGCGACCACCGGCGCGAATGGCACGCCCATTTTGTCGGATAGTGTAACCCCCTGATCGACGTATTGCAGCACCAGGTACAACAACCCATCCTGCTCACCATTATCATAGATCGGCAGGATGTTCGGATGTTGCAGCTGTGCAACTGCTCGAGCCTCGCGCTTGAAACGCGCGGCAAATTGCGGATCACGATTGTGGAACAGCACTTTGATGGCAACATACCGATCAAGCGACGCTTGATGTGCTTTGTAGACCGTCGCCATGCCACCACGCCGAACCAGCTCGATAATATGATATTGGCCAAGCTGGGAGCCAATCAGTTCGTCGGTCATCGTCACGTTTCTCGCTGGTACGTCGTACAGCTGGATGAGCTGACATACGAAAAGGAGCTGCGAATACCAAGATACAGTATCGTCTAGACATGAATACGAAAGAGAATAGGCAAAATTATACACGGATCACAGTCGGATCACAACTAGATCATTCTTGGATCACAAATGGTCAGAAATAGTGTGGGCAGTAGTATACACCCTAATCAGTCTACGCCGAACATGGATGGTTCGTATCTCTGCTGACTTACACGACTTGCGCGTTGGCCGCTTAGATGTGGGTTATAGCCTGCGGCAGCATGGTACTTTCCCATTATGTCGTTTCTCGTCTTTTGCGCTCGTAGAGCGCAAAAGACGAGAAACTATGAGAACAAAAAGTACCGCTCTGCCGAAGGCAAAAGCAGCGTTTTGGACCTGATCTCGTAACTCGTGTGGGTTATAAGTTATCGGCAATAGGTTATTGGGCACCGATATCTCTATAGTCGCTTGCCTATGACCTATCGCCCGCGCTGAAAGCGTACTAGACTATTGTCAATCAGTTTCGTACATGCTACAATACACCATCGCCAAATTCGACTATCGAGACGCAACATGGCTCGTGCAACGCCAGGACTCCTGCTTCGACAAGGCGCTGACGGCACGCAAGAACGCTTTCCACTGCGACAGGAATTGACCACCATCGGTCGATCGGATTCGTGTGTCGTCAGCATCCCTGCGCCAACTGTGTCGCGCCTCCATGCGCGCATCGAACTGCAGCACGATCGCTATGTGATCTTCGACGCCGGCAGCGCCAACGGCACCTTCGTCAACGGCCAGCGGATCGACACGGGTCATCGGCTCAGCACCGGCGATGAGATCCAGCTCGGAACAGATGAAGTTGTTTTGCTGTTCAGCGATCCGGAAGAGACGCTCGTTGCGCTGCCCAGTGTTCTGCCCGACCCGTTGACAATCGACGACAACGCCCGCGTGGTGAAAGTCTATGGCGTGCTCGCGCAGCTCAGCCCGCTCGAATACGACTTGCTGCTGCATTTCGCTAATCACCCTGGTACCGTCTGTACGCGCGAGGGGTGCTACCTGGCAGTCTGGGGGCACCCATACGACCCGGCGACCTGCGAAGACGCGCTGAATGCCTGCATCGCCAAGCTACGCCGCAATCTTCGCCAGGCCGCCGAAGCCGCCAATCAGGAGCCACCAGCGATCACAACTATTCAGCGAGTTGGATTCCGGCTCGATTCCCCGGTTAGTTTTATCGCCCGTGCTCAAACCCCGGCGCCACCGCCGCCATAGGTGCCTAAGGACGGTCGAGTTGCCGTCAGTCAGCTTTTCGATCACACACAAACAGATTTTCGCATTAGTCACATCATTCATTTTTGCCGCGCCGTCGGCTATCCTAAGCACGACATTCGGCACGGTTGTAATAATCATTAACAGAACTTACGCGGTCCGTATTTTGGAATGGCGGCGCGTGCACATTCGGCCACCCCGCACCTGGCAATTTGGAAAGGAATAAGCTACCATGCCGGAGCAGCCTGACGAATCGCAGCCCAAAGAGAAGAAAGCGCTCCGCGAGACAAATATCGCCAGCGTTATGACTTCGACCAGCATACACAAGAACCCAACCGCGTTCCACTCGACACGATTACCCATCCTCGAAGTCGCTCTAAATGTCGAGCAGGTAACCGCGCAGTTGGTGCCGCTGCTGCAGCCGCTGGCACGCGAAGCAGCAACGCCGGCGATCACCTACGCGAAGTTGCTGGCGTATAAGGAGGGTAACCGCGGCCTGATACGTTACGAGGCAACCGGGATTGGCACGGGTGATCCCTGCGCGGTGTTCGGCAAACTCTTTCCGTCGATCAGCCAGGCCGAACGAACCTACACAATCATGCACATGCTCTGGAACGATGTCTTCGCCGGTCATCCGCGTGTTGGCATCCCCCAAGCGCTCGGCTGCCTGCACGATCTGTCGATGCTTGTATATATTCCCGCCGAGGGCCAATTTCTCAACGAGGTCGTCGACGGCAATCGGGCAATTGAGGCAATGGAGCTGTCGGGCACCTGGCTGGGGATTCTCCATCGGCATCGCCTGCCACTCGAACGCCGCTTTCATATCGCGACCGAGTTGGTCAATTTACGGGTGTGGGCCTCGCTGATCAGCCAGAAATATCCCGATCAGGGCGAAGCCGCCAGCCGAATCGCCGACTATCTAACCGAGCGGGCCGGCGATTTGGCATTCGAAACCGATGTGCCGATTCACAAAGATTTTCACTATGGGCATATCGTCATCGATGGTGGGCTGAAGATTATCGACTTCGACGAGATGCGCCTGGGCGATCCAAATTTCGATCTAGCCCATTTCTGCGCCAATCTACACTTACTGGCGTATCGCCATGCCGATGGCCCATATCAATTCTCGACGCTCCAGCGCGCGTTTCTGCGGGCCTACGCCCACGAAACCGGCTGGACAACGAATGAGCGTTTTGTTTACTTTTATGCATACACATGCCTCAAGATTGCCAAGCAGCTGTGCACCTTGCGCGGGCTGCGCCCGCGGCCCGAGGGCGAAGAGCAGCACAAACAGGTCGAGTTGATGCTCAGCCAGGGTATCGGGTCGGTGCCGACAACGCGATCCAAGAAGCTATCCAGCACATTCTCAACGATGATTGTCGATCCATCCCAGATGACGCCCGACGGCACGCCCGGAGAACCAGAGACCCAATGAACACGCCGCAGACACAACCACAAGTCGGCTATATTCTGCGCAGTTACCCGCGCCTTTCGCAGACATTCATTCTGCACGAGATTCTGGCGCTGGAGCAGCTAGGTTTGGCGCTACAGATCTTTCCGATCACCAACCCGCGTGAGCCGGTGGCGCAGGCGCAGGTCGCCGAGGTACGTGCGCCAGTGCACTACCTTGAACGGGTGACCCAGCGCTCGCGCGCGTCGATCGCCCGCGAGCACCTGCGGACGGCGCTTGAGTCGCCGCGCCGCTACGCCACTACGCTACGCTATCTATTGCGCAATAAAGCCATCGACACAGCCTATACCGCCAGTTCACGTTTCGAATGCTTTCACCAGGCGATCTACCTGGCGCGGCAGCTGCGCCGCCCTGATAACACAATCGGCCACTTGCACGCCCACTTCGCACACGATCCGGCGCTGATTGCATTGCTGACGCATATGCTGATCGGGATCTCGTTCAGCTTCACCGCTCACGCGCGCGATCTGTTCCAGATCCCCCGTCAGTCGCTGATCGAGCGGATCGCCGCGGCTAGCGCAGTGATCACCTGCTGCGGGGCAAACCTGACCTACTTCGATGAAGTCGTGCCACCCGCGTTGCGCGCCAAAGTACGGCTGATTCATCACGGCGTCAATCTGGAGGGCTTTCAGCCAGGCCCTCACCCCCTATCCCCCTCTCCCATGCCAGGGAGAGGGGGGAATCCCACCCCCCTTACCCCTATATGGGGGAAGGGGCTGGGGGATGGGGGTGCCCCATTGATTTTGTCGGTCGGGCGGCTGGTGGCCAAGAAGGGTTTCCCCGATCTGCTGCGGGCCTGCGCGTTGCTCAAGCAGTCGGGCCAGCGCTTCCGCTGCGCGATCTACGGCGATGGCCCCATGCGCGCCGAACTGGCCGCTCTAATCGACGAGTTGGGCCTGGCTGGCGATGTCGCGCTGCCCGGAGAGCGCTCGCAGCGCGAGCTCATTCCGATCTTCCAGCAGGCCGATATCTTCGCACTTACGCCATTCGTTACCAACGACGGCGACCGCGACGGCATTCCAAACGTGCTCGTCGAGGCCATGGCCTGCGGTCTGCCGGCGGTCAGCACGGCGGTGTCGGGCATTCCCGAGCTGATCCAGCACGAGTACAACGGGCTGTTGGCCCAACCGCGCGATATCCCGCAGCTTGCCGCCCAGCTCGGGCGCCTGCTGGGCGACGCGCAGCAGCGCAAGCAGTTCGGAGCCGCCGCCCGCCAGACGGTCGTCGAACACTTCGACCTGCACGCCGCGGCCCAGCAGATCGCCGAGCTGTTTCAGCAGGCAATCGCCGACAATTGGCGATCGACGAGCTTGATGCCATCGCAGCTACAACACTCGAAAATCGAGCACGGGTAAGAGCGTTTCGACGACTGCTTACGAACACGTCGTATCATAGTGCGCGCCAAACTGTTCGTTCCGTGGTCATTCGTGAACTGTTGGGGAGTGAGTCAATGCAATCTATGCAACAAGCGCCAATTGCGATCACCGGCGAAGAGCAGCGACGGCTCGTGCAGATGGCGTTGCGACCAAGCATCATCGGCCCACAGCTCGAAAGACTGTTTCATCTCCGCGGCGCGGAAGATGCGCCGCGCCGTAGGATCGAGTGCCGAATCCTGGATGTGAAGTACGAGCCGGGTGAATATTGCACTGTGCTCTATCAGCTTGGCGATCAGATGGTTATTGGCACGATTACCTGGGGTGAGGCTGACGATGAAGTGCCGCAAACCCCCCATGTCCTCGAACAACTCGGCATGCACGTCTACCTATTTGAGCACGATCCGGCGCTGCCGGGCTTGGAGGTGGCCCGTGACTCGCGCGCCCTAGCGCTCGCGCTGAACCGCGCGTTGCCCGAGTGCTGCAGTGGCGCGGCGCGAGTGCTGCGCTGCCGCGCAACCGTGCTGCGCTACCGGCCTGGCCGGCGCTGCACCCTGCGAGTAGACGCATGGATGCGCGACATCCAGACTGGTGCGCTGGAAAGACGGACGCTGTTCGGAAAGCTTTATCATAAGCTGGACAAAGCCGAGCCGGCCTACCAGGAGATGGTGCTGCTGGCCGATTCGGCACCGGCCCGCGATAGACGCGTGATTCTCGCGCGGCCGGCCGCGTTCTTGCCGGATCTGCTGATGGTCTTGCAAGACCCTGTCGATGGGACGCCGCTCGACCTGCTGATTGGTCGGCTGGAAGGCGCAGCCATCGCTGGTGACCAGCGCGGGTGGGAAGGAATCATCCGCGCGGCGCCCGCCCTGGCGGCGATCCACACGGCTGGGCTGGTCGCCGGGCGCGAGCGGCCGATCGCCGCCGAGCTCAAGCGTTTCGGCAAGCGCGCCGCGCGGATCGTCGAGGTCGACCCCGAGCTTGGCGCGCGCCTGGTCGAACTGGCCGTGGCGCTGGGGGCAAGCAGCAAGCATCTGCCCGCTTGGGGCGCCGAGATGGCGCTGACCCACGGCGACTGTAAGCCTAACCAGTTCCTGATCGGGCCGGAAGGCGTGGCAATTCTCGACTTCGACCATTGCGGGATGTCCGACCCAGCCAACGATGTCGGCACGTTCCTGGCTACGCTGCGACAGCTTGGCGTCCGGCAGGCACTCAAGTCAGGCGGGCCAGCGGCGGTCGCTAGGTCACGCTGGCTGCATGAACTAGAGCAGCGCTTCCTCGACAGCTATTGCACGGCGAGCGAACAGAACTCAAACTTCCGGCTGCGCGCGGCCTGGTACGAAGCGGCAGCGCTGATGCGCAAGGCATTGCGTGGTTTTGGGCGCAGCCCACGTTCGCCTATGCCGGCTGCGCTTGTCGAGCAGGCGTGGCGTTGCCTGGCGGAGTTGCCAACTGCATGATCTGGTCGAGGCAATCCATAAGCGGAGGCCCACACCGTCACACTCTGGGTGAGGGTATCCGGCGAATCTGAAAAATGAACTTGGAAAAGGGGATCGATGTGAGCAACCTCGTTCGTGCAGAAAAGATGCCGAAAGCAGTTGCCGCCAAGCCGCCGCGCAAGGAAAGCGAGCTTCGGCGCGCAATACGTCTATTGAGTCGATTTCTGGTCGGTCAGCGGCGGCAGTTTGTCATGGCGCTGCTGTTGCTGATTGCCGAGGCCTGGTCGGCCACGCGGGTGCCATTGGTATTGGGCTTCCTGATCGATTATCTAACCCAGCGGATTGCCTTCCTCAGTAATGCAACCGCCGCGAGGTCGCCGCTCAGCCCGTTGCAGATGTTTGGGCTGAACTCGCTCGTCAATCCTGACTTCGATACGATTCTCGTCGTGACAATCGGCGTCGTGCTGCTCACGTTGCTCAATAGCGCGACCGACTCGCTGGCGGAAATCTACCTGGCCAACGGTGGGCGATTGCTCGGCTACAACCTGCGGGTCGGCTTATACTCGCACCTGCAAAAGCTCTCGCTGGCGTTCTTCGGCAAACAGCGCACCGGCGACCTGCTGACCCGCGTTACCGGCGATATCTCGGCGATTGAGGAATTCGTGATCAAGTCGCTCTCAGACATCGTCGGCAGTATCCTGCTGATCGGCTTCATCCTCTATACCATGATTGTCGGGGCGTGGCAGGTGGCGATTATCGCGGCGCTGATTATTCCTTTCATGGCCTTCGTCTCGAACTACTTCTCGCAGCATATCAAAACGGCGTCGAAGAAGCAGCGCGCGCGCGAAGGCGAGCTGGCCTCCGCAGCACAGGAGATGCTGACCTCCATCCGCGTGATTCAGACCTATGGCAGCGGCGGTAGCGAGGCCAAACGGTTTGCCGAGCAGAGTCGCAAGACCATGGACACGATGCTTGAAGCGGCGCGGTTACAGGCGCTGTTCAGCGCGACGGTCAGCACACTCGAGTCGGTCGCGGTCGCGCTGGTGATCTGGCTGGCGGTGTACCTGATCTTTGGGTCGACCGGTCTGGGAACTGGGTTCAGCGCGGTTTCGCTAGGTTTTACCATTGGTACGCTGACGGTCTTCACCAAATACATCGCCGACATGTTCAAACCGACCAAGAAGATTATCAAAGAATGGAACACCTTCGGTAAAATCTACGCCAGCGTGGAGCGGATCGGCGATCTGATGGATCGCAAGCCGGCCGTCGAGGATCCGCCGAATGCGCTACCGGCGCCGCGCTTTCAGGGTAATGTGGCGTTCAACCAGGTTAGTTTCGCCTATATGCCCGATTCGGAGGATGTGAAGGATGGCGAGGCGCCCCAACCAAAGCTGGCGCTGCGCGAGGTCTCCTTCTCGATCGCGCCCGGCGAGGTAGCCGCGCTCGTCGGCGGGTCGGGCGCGGGCAAGAGCACGATCGTGCAGCTGCTGCCGCGCCTGTACGATCCACACACTGGTGCGATCACGATCGACGGCCAGGATATCCGCAGCTTCTCGCTTGACTCGCTGCGCGCGCAAATGAGCATGGTGCTGCAGGAGGCCATCTTGTTCAGTGGCACGGTGGCCGATAATATTGCGTATGGCCGGCCCGGCGCAACTCGTGAGGAGATCATTGCCGCCGCGATGCAGGCCAACGCGCACGACTTTATCGAACAGATGCCAAGCGGCTACGATACCGAACTGAGTGAACGCGCCGGCAACCTCTCTGGCGGCCAGCGCCAACGGATCGCAATTGCCCGTGCGTTCATTCGTAACACGCCAATTCTGATTCTCGATGAGCCGACCACTGGCCTCGATGCCGATTCGAGTGAGTTGGTGTTGCTGGCGCTGCGCGAACTGATGCGCGGTAAGGCGACGATCATTATCTCGCACGATCTGAATTTGATTCGGCAGGCCGACAAGATCGTCGCGATCAAAGATGGCCAGATCGTGCAGGTCGGCACCCATAAGGAGTTGCTCAAGGCCGGCGGCCTGTACGCCGACCTCTATCATAAGCAGTTCGGCCATGCGGTCGAAGAACAGGGTGGCCAGTTCAAGCCGGCCGTCACGCCGGCGATCGAGGACGACGAGGAGGCCGCTCCGGTCACACACAAGGTTTTCCAAACCATGATCGGCCAGGCGCTGCCGCAGCCGGTCACACACAAGGTCTTCCAGACGATGATGACGCAGGCCCTGCCGCCACCGACACCCGTTGGCAAGCCACCCACCGCGCCAGCGGTGATACCTGCGCCCGTCGCGGCTCAGGCGGCCCGGCCCGCGCCCACTGTGCCGCCCGCGGCGCCGGATACGGCCTCGGCCGCGCCCCAAACCATGAAGCCCGCGCCGGTTGCTCAGCCGAGCAAACCCGCGCCGGCCACAGCGCCAGTCGCGCCAGCTGCATCTATCGCACCCGAGCAGAAACCTAAACCGGCGGTTCTCGAAACAATCGTGATGCGGACAATCCCCGCGTTGTCCGAGCTGACCAACGACCATTCTGCCCAAGTGAGCGAGCAAGGGCCGACCTCCGCCACAATGGCTCCATCGAACGATGCCCAGCTCGACCTGACGTATAGCCCGATCGTTCAGCGCCAGCTGCCCGGCCTGCGAATCGCACTCGACGGTGCGGCGATGATCGAGTATTTACAGGCCGGGCTCTTCGGCAAGCATAACAGCAACTACCGAATTCTGAACTGCGCGCCCGGCAAGGCGATCTACATGGGCGACTGTTGTGTGTTGCGTTACCAGCTTCGAATCGTGAACAACACCAGTGGAGAAACGATCGAGCCAGTGGTCGTCGGCCGTGTGTTTCAGAACCAGCTCGCCAGCGCCCTATACTTGCGCGATAAGTTGGCGCCACTCGCTGCGCTGATGCATGGCCGTCCAGAGATCGCGCCGTTCGCCACGCCAGTGGCGATGATCGAGCCGCTCAACATGGTCGTCCACGTCTTCCCGATCGACGGCGAGCTGCCGACACTGATCGGCGCGACCGACCGCCAGCGCATGATCGAGGTCCTCGCCGAGACACTGCCCGAGGCGCTGACCGGCCAGCTGACGATCCAGGATCTGCGCATGGTGCCGGTGAACTATGCGCGCCGCTACCGCTGCGTGCTGCGATACGAGATCGCGGCCTTGGGGGCAGGCAATAAGGCCCAGCGCCGCGATATCTACGGAAAGATCGCCACCGACAGCCAGGGCGCGATGATCGCCGCGGTGATCGCGGCGCTGCGCGAGCGCGTGCTCGGTAACAGCGGCGCATATCAGTTCAATATCCCGCGCTCGCTCGGTTTCCGGCCGGATCTGCAGCTCACACTGGTGGAGGCAATTCCAGGCGCGCCGCGGATCAACGGACTGCTCAAGGCGCGCTTGAAGGGTGCGGAGGATGATACGCCAGGCGCACTCACGATCGAGGAGGCGATCGACGCCTGCGCCCAGATCGTCCATGTGATCCATACCTCAAGCATCGCGCTGGGCCGCCGTCGCACGCTCGACGGCGAGCTGACGGCACTGCAAAAAGAGATCCACACGGTTCAGCAGGTCGCGCCCGAGCTGGGCGCGCGCTTCCAGGCTTGGCTGGAGCGGATCGAGTCCTACGCCGAAGAGTCCGACCCGCTGCCGCTTTGCTTCAGCCACGGCGATTACACTTACACTCAGCTGATCTTCGACGGTAAGCAAAGCGGGCTCGTAGATTTCGATACCGTCTGCCAAGCCGAGCCGGCGCTCGATCTAGGCCAGTTCCTGGCCTATCTGAAGGTCGCTACGCATAAGGCGCACAAGCTGGCATCGGCCGCGCCAAGCCGGCTCGGCGAGCAGCTTGGCGAGCGCTTCCTGCAGACCTATGTTAGTGCGACCGGCAACGGGTTGGAGGATAGCGGTTGGCTGCGCGTGCGGGCCTCGGTCTACACGGTCGTTAGCCTGCTGCGGATGGCGCTGCATAGCTGGCAGCAGATTAAGACCGCGCGGGTTGAGAACGTCATGGCCGTGCTTGAGGAGGAAATTGCATGTCTGCCGCAGTTAGATTACTAGATGAACAGCTCGATCCGCTCCGCAGCCCCGTGCTGCAGCACGAGCTGCCGGGCACATTGGCCGCGTTCGACAGCGCAGCGATGCGCGGCTATCTGCAGGCGGCGCTGTTCGGCACGGCACGCCCTAGCCACACGATCGAGCGCTGCGAGCCCGGCCAGTCGGTCTATACCGGCGATTGCTGCATCGTGCGCTACGAGCTTGAGGTCAAGGACAGCTCGAGCGAGCGGATGCTCCAGCCGCTGGTGATTGGCCGTATTTTCCCCGATCAGGCCACGGCCGCCGCGTATCTGCACGAACGGCTGATGCCGCTGGCCGAGCGCATGCGGGGGCGTGAAGAAATCGCGCCATACGCCACACCAGTGGCGACGATCGACGCGCTAAATATGGTCGTGTACGTCTTCCCAATCGACGGCGAGCTGCCGGTGCTGGTGGATGTGACCGACCCACGGCGTATGCGCCAGATCCTGGGCGACATGCTGTCCGACGCGCGAGAAGGCGGGCTAACCATTCAAGATTGCCAGGTGGAGCTAGGCCACTACGGCCGCCAGCACCGCTGTGTGCTGCGCTACCACATCACCGGCACCACACCGGCCGATGCGACGCCGCAGCGAATGCTGATCTATGGCAAAATCGCGGCCGATGGCCGCGGCGCGCTGGCTGGCCCGATCATCGACGCCTTGCACGAGCGCATACTGGACCGAGACGGCGGCTACCAGTTCAATATCCCACGTTCGTTTGGGTTCCAACCGGACTTACAGCTCGCGCTGTTCGAGGCGATCCCAGGCGTGCCGCAGGTGGCCCAATTGCTCAAGGCACGTCTGAAAGGGCCGGCAACCGCGTCCACGAACCAACAGTCGCTCGAAGAGTTGATCGATGTCTGCGCGCAGATTGCGGCGGCATTGCATACCTCTGGTATCACGCTGGGGCGGCGCCGCGCCCTCGATGATGAATTGGCCGGCCTGCGCCAGGGCTTCGCTACTGTCCAACATATCTCACCCGAACTCGGTGCGCAGTTCTTTGCATGGCTCGAGCAAGCTCAAGCATGCGCTGGCGCTTCCAAACCGCTTCCACTCTGTTTCAGTCACGGCGATTTTAGTTACACCCAGCTGATCTTCCAGGGCAGCCAGAGCGGGCTGGTCGACTTCGATACTGTCTGCCAGGCCGAGCCGGCACTCGACCTAGGCCAGTTCCTGGCGTATGTGCGGATGGCGACCCGAAAAGGGCAGAAGTCGGGCGCATCCGCGCCATCCGAACTTGCTGAGCAAATCTGCGCGCAGTTCCTCCAGACCTATCTCACAGCGACAGGCGATCGGGCCGATGAGGATCAACTGCGCCTGCGCGTGCCAGTATACGAATTAATCAGCCTGCTGCGTCTGGCGCTGCACAGCTGGCAGAAGCTCAAAGGTAGTCGGCTCGAATATGTCCTATCAATAATTGAGGAGCGTGTCTCATGTCTACCACAACACAGCTACTAGACCAAAGCCAGGGGATGAACGTGTCGGACAAACTGCAGCGCTTCGCGACGTTGCCAGATTGGCTGCGCGCGATCGCCGACCCGGATCGCATGCGCACCGCGTTCGCGCAGGGCATTCCCGAGTTCGCTTCCGGCGCGCTCACGCTCCAGGACTGCGACGTCAAGCGGGTGCGAAATAAGAAGTATCGCTGGACCGCGATGTACCAGCTCACCATCGCTGGCATGCCACAGGAAGTGAAACTGCGCGGCACGCTGATTCCACCCGGCCAGCCCGAGCCGGAGCGAACCACCCCCACGGTTGAGCTAGGTGTCGAGGGGTGGCGCTGCTATCTGCCGGGGCTGCGGCTCGACCTCGAATCTCAGCCGCCGGATGAAGCGCTGCCCTCGCTGCCGCGCCTGACTGACCCGGCGGCGGCGCGCGAGTTGCTCGAACAGAGCATCCGCGCCGGGTCGCCGGCTTATCACGACCTTCAGATCCAGTCGTGCACACCCAACATCATGCGGTACAAGCCGGGCAGCCGCTGCACCATTCTGTATCGGCTCGAATACGCCGACAACCAGGCCGCGAGCCACGACTGGCCGGACATTGTCGTCGCCAAGACCTACCAGGGCGACAAAGGCCAGATCGCCTACGACGGTATGCGCGCGCTCTGGGACTCGGCGTTCGCCAAAAGTAGTAATGTGACAATTGCCGAGCCGCTGGCCTTTGTGCCCGAGCTCAATGTGCTTGTACAAGGCCCGATCCGCGAGGAGCAGACGCTCAAGGAGATGATCGGGTCGGCGCTGCGCGCGGGCACCCCAACAGCGCTGGACGAACTGAACCACTACATGCGGATGACCGCCGTCGCTCTGGCCGAGATGCATCGCTGCGATATCGGTATCGGCGAACTGCGCACGTGGGAAGACGAGCTGGCCGAAGTCCACGAGCTCGACGATCGGCTGGCCGCGGTCATCCCCGAGCTGCGCGGCGCGGCCGAGCCACTGCTGGCAGGCCTGGAGGCGATCGCCGCCGAAAACCCCGCCGACCCGCCGGTGCCCACGCATGGAACCTTTCGCCCCGCGCAGGTGCTGATTCACAAGGGCCAGATCGGCTTCATCGACTTCGATGGGTTCTGCCAGGCCGAGCCGGCGCTCGACCTAGCGCTGTTTCTCGGGAAGATCAGAGACATCGGCCTAAGCGCGAAGGACGACGACGACGAGGACATCGAGGCGAGCGACCGCGAGTCACTCCTGGCAAGCCTCGCAGAGATGGAAGCGATCTGCGAGGTGTTCCTGGCCGAGTATGAGCGGCATATGCCGGTCTCGCGGACGCGCATCGCCCTCTGGGAAGCGCTGGATCTCTTTACCCTGGTTCAGCATTGCTGGACAAAGGTCAAACCGGTACGCTTGAATACCAACATGCTGCTCCTCGAGCGTCATCTACAGGTCAGCGGCATGCTGCCAGCGTAATTGTTCAATACGGCGAGAGGGCTCTAACGGCAGCAACACCTCGAGTCGAGAGCGGAGTTGCACAAGATAGGGCGTCGTTCCTGTTGTGAGACAGGAACGATGCCCTATCTGTCGATGAATGCTCTATTCTCAATCATGTCGAATCACCGTCTAGCGGCAGCCTGATCGTGAACTTCGTCCCTTGCCCCGCCGTACTGATCACCCCAACCTCTCCGCCATGGGCCTCGGCGATGTATTTGACAATCGCAAGGCCTAGTCCACTGTCGCCGAAAGATCGCGAGCGCGCCTTGTCCACGCGATAGAAGCGATCCCAGATGCGCCCCAAATGCTCTTGCGCGATTCCTGGCCCGGTATCCGCTACGGCCAACTGTGCGCTGCCATTCGATCGGCGCAGACAAACATCGATGGCCGTGCCAGGTGGGGTGTGATGCGTGGCATTCTCCAACAGGTTGCGCACGAGCTGGGTCAGCCGCTCCTGATCGCCGATGACGACCACGGGCTCCTCGACCCGCGCATGCATCGGATGCTCGTGTGCCTGGCGCGCGGTCATCGCAACCGTCTCCTCGACCAGCCGATCCAGCCGTATCGGTACATGCGCGATCACCTGTGTGGTGTCCGATTGAGCGAGCAGCAGCAGGTCGTTCACGAGGCGGCGCATCCGCTGCGCCTCAGCCGTCGCCTCGATTACCGACAGCTCACGCTCATGCCGATCGAGATCGCGGCGCAGGAGATTCAAATTCGCCAGCACCACCGTCAGCGGCGACCGCAGCTCATGCGAGGTGTCGGCGAGGAACTGGCGCTGCTGCTCAATCGCCCGCTCCACCGTCGCGATCAGGTTGTTGATCGTCGCCGCGAGCTGGCCGATCTCATCATGGCGCTGCGGCGATGGAACGCGCTCGTGATAATGGCCGGTCGCGGCGATCACCGCCGCCGCCTGGGTCAAGTGCGAGATCGGCGCGAGCGAGCGCCCGGTCAGCAGCGTTGCAGCACCGACCGCGAGCGCCAGCGCCAGCGCCCCACACAACGACAGCAGCGCACGCGCCTGAGCCAGGGTGCGCAGAAACGGCTCAAGCGACTCGGCGACGATCAGCACCTCGCCAGGCTGCGCCCCTGGCCGAACTGGCGTTACCAGAAATCGGAGTTGATCGTCATCGCTGGCTGGTACGGTTCCCGTCATAGCGCCGCCTGTCCGTGCCGTCGGGATAAAGGGCGCAACGCTCGACAGCGCGTCGGCTGGTAAGTTTGGCGACCGGACGCGCACTTCGCCAGTCGGCCCAAGCATCTCGATATAGATGCCAGGTGCATCAAATTCAACCAGCGCGGTCGCAGCCAGCAGGCGCGCGTTACTATCCTGATTATCACTCGACGATCTGAGCGACGCGATCACCAATGCCGCGCGCTCGCGCAGTCGCTGGTCAATTTCGCTCAGCAGGTTCGCTTGCAGAATCAGATAGAAGAGCAGGGCGAATAAGAGCACCGTGCCACCAGTCAGCAGCGCGGTGAGCAACGTCAGGCGCAGCCGAAGCGACAGTCGGCTCATCACCGATCTTCCTCTCTCATGGCATAGCCCGCACCACGAACAGTCTGAATCAGGCGCTCTTCGCCATGGGCTTCCAGCTTGTCGCGCAGGCGACCGATGTGGACCTCGATCGCATTACTATCAACCGTCATATCGCCCCACACACGATCCAAGATCTGCTCGCGCGTGAGTACATGACGCGGGTTGCGCAGGAACAGCAGCAAAAGCTCGTACTCGCGTGTGGTCAGCTCGATCCGGCGGTTACCACGATGCGCCTCACGTGTACCGGTGTGAAGACGCAGGTCAGCACACATAAGAACTTCTTCAAGCTGTGCCTGCGTGCGGCGCAGCAGCGCGCGAATGCGCGCCAACAGCTCGTCAAAATCGAACGGTTTGATCAGGTAGTCGTCGGCGCCGCTATCCAGGCCAGCGATCCGGTCGGGCACGGCATCGCGAGCGGTTAGCATCAGGATGGGCACATTGGTCCCGCGGCGCAGCCGCCGGCAGACCTCCAATCCATCGATGCCGGGGAGCATCACATCCAGCACGACAGCATTCGGCGGGTTTTCACGCGCAATCCGGAGAGCTTCAGATCCATCGATGGCGGTCTGCACATCGTAGCCCTCGAAGTGTAGACCACGGCTAACCACGCTCAGAATGCGCGGGTCATCGTCCACAACCAGGATGGTTACCATTATCTTCCTCCTGCCAGCACATATAGCATACTGCTTCGTCAACCTGCCGTCAACATCTCTTCATCTTGGCGTCAGCTTTATTTGCTAGAGTCAGGCCGAGCCGCCATGCTTAGCCTGTCGTGATCAGGAGCCACGCTTCCGCTCCAGCGTGCCGGAAATCAGGCTGTTGAGTGCGGCACCCAAGGCTATCGGCGCCAATATCTCCCCCTCCGCGGGCCAAGCAGCCGATTCTGGAGTGTTTTTCTATGCTTCAGCGGATGATATGCGACATCCGCCATGATCGAGGAGAAATGTGATGTCATCCTCAACCACGCCCACGAAGCAATCACAGGAAAATGACCTCGCGGAAGGATTTTGGAAGCTCGCTGTGCTGCCAGATTGGCTGTTGGCACCGCTCCAGGCCGGAGGCGTGAGCGACGCTCTGCGGCGCGCCGTGCCAGAGTTCGCCTCCGGCGCGCTCATCCTGCGCAATGTGAAGATCAAGCGTATGACCTTGAAGGATGACGCGTGCGGGCGCTGGGCTGGCACGTACAATCTAACGATCGAGGAACCAGGCGCTGGCAAGCGCGGCGTTGCCCTGCGCGGGACATTCACTCCACCACACCTGCGCGGAGACACAGTCAGCGAGACACCCGGCGCCCAGCGGCCATTCGGCGTCGAAGGGTGGCGTTGCGCGCTGCCGGAGCTAGGCTTGGAGCTCGAGCCGGAGCCACCCGAAAGCCAATTGGCGGCCATGCCCCAGCTCACCGACCCCGAGCAGGCGCGGGTGCTACTGGAGCGCGGCATCAACTCGGGCAATCCAACCTATCACGATCTGCGCATTCGAGGATGCACGCCGGAGATGATCAGCTATAAACCCGGCAGCCGCGCCACGATTCGCTATCATCTGAGCTATACGCCGGGGTCATCCGCCGATCGGCATTGGCCGGAGACAGTGATTGCCAAGACCTATCGCAAAGATAGCAAGGGCCGCAATGCCTACGATGGCATGCTTGTGCTATGGCATTCACCCCTGGCCACCGGCGATCTGGCGACGATCGCCGAGCCGCTGGCCTATATCCCCGAGCTCAAGATCATGGTTCAAAGGCCGATCGCCGGCGAGCAGTCGCTCGAAGACATGCTCAAAGCGGCGCTCAGCGCCGACTCCCAGGAAGCGATTGAGGAGCTGTACGACTATATGCGTAAAGCCGCCGCCGGCCTGGCCGCGCTCCACCAATCGGGCGTGCGGCACGGCGAGACCATCGAGCTAGCTGAGCGTTTCGCCGAAATCCACGAACTGATCGCCCGGCTGCTCGTGCCGGTGCCCGAACTGGCCGGCACGGCTGAGCCGCTGTTAATGCGCCTGGAGTCGCTGGCCGCCACCCATCCGCCCGACCCAGGCGTGCCGACGCATGGCACGTTCCACCCCGAACAAGTATTGATCGATGGCCCGAAGATCGGCTTGATCGACTTCGACGACTTCTGCATGGCCGAGCCGGCGCTGGATGTCGGGCTGTTTCGCGCCGCAATCAAGGATAACGGGATGAACGCGCTCGACGCCAGCCTGGCGCACAACCGCGAGATTCGCGTGGCGCGGCTGGAACAGTTGGATACAATTGGCGAGGTATTTCTGGCCGAATACGAGCGGCACGCGCCGATCTCGCGCCAGCGGGTGGCGCTCTGGGAGGCCTGGAGTTACCTGCGCGACGCACTGCATTACTGGACCAAGGTCAAGCCGGCCGAGCCTGATAACGGCGCACTGATGCTCGAAAGCCACCTACGCGACATGGGCATCGACCTCAAAGCGCACGGCGGCGCTGTAGCCAAGCCCGAGGCAAATGTAGCTGGTACAATAGCTTCGTAGTTGGCGTTCTCGGAAACTGCCGACGGCATAAAGGAGTGAGCTGTGGTGACTTCAAGCGAGCCGATCATCAATCACGATCCCGATGCAGTACGGGCGGTGCGTCAGTTCAGCGCCATCCCTCCCTGGCTGGCGGCCGCCCTCGACGCTGATCAAGTGATGCTGGCGCTAAACCGTCATGTTCCCGAGTTTACCTCTGAGGCGCTTATGCTGCGCGACTGCGCCATCGATCAGCTCCACCTCAAGGATACAAACGCCGAGTGGGGGCGCAACTGGCTGCTGACCGTCGCCGATGCCGATGGCGAACGACGCATCCCTATACGGGTGACGCTGATAGCGCCAGGGCTGTCGACCATAGACCAGCCCACGGCGACCTTGCCGCTCGAGTCGAGCGACTGGCACTGCTGGCTGCCGGAGGTTGGGCTGCTGTGTAAACGCGGGCGTACCAAGAAGGACAAAGAACTGCCCTCGCTCAAGGCGCTCACCGACGCCGAGCAGGCCCGCGCCTTGCTCGAACAGGCCTTACGCGCACAGGCCGCCGGCTACGAGCATGTGTCGATCCATTCCTGTACACCCGAGGTGTTGCTCAACAAGCCAGGCAAAAGCGCCATTATCCGCTATAAGCTTGACTACGGCCTCGACGGCGCCAAGTGCGGCTGGCGCGACACGGTCATCCTGAAGATGTACGGCGACGACATCGGTCACAACACCTTCGTTGGGATGCGCGCCGTCTGGAATGCAGGTTTGCAAAAAAGCGCGGCGGTGCGTGTTCCCGAGCCGCTGGCTTACCTCGCCGACCAGCAGGCAACCCTGATGGGGCCAGTGGCCGAAGAGCGCGACTTGGAAAAGCTCCTCGACGCGCTGCTGCTGAGCGACGACCCAGCAGATCAGGAGGCGCTGCACGCGGTGTTTCGTGCCACCGGAGTCGCTTTGGCGGCCTTTCACCGCTGCGGCGCGACGGTGGATCGGACCACGACATGGAACCAGGGCTTTGCCGAGGCGGCGGAGCAACTCACCTATCTGCGCGTGCCCTTCCCAGAATCTATCGCCGCCGTAGACCGTTTGGTCGAATCGCTGCACGCTCTGGAAACGGCTGTTCCTGCCGATCCGCTCGTTCCTACCCACGGTGCGTTTCGGCCTGAGCAGGTATTGCTCGCTGACGAGCAGGTCAGCTTTATCGACTTCGACTACTGCTGCATGGCCGAGCCCGCCTTCGATATCGCGCTGTTCCGCGCCTCGACGATGGACAACGGGCTGTACGACGATCGTATCCGGCACCGCGATGAGGCGGAAATCGCGGTCCGACGTACGAGAATCGATGCGCTGAGCGAAAGTTTTCTCGCCGCATACGAGTCTCACGCTCCGGTGTCGCGCCAGCGCGTCGCGTTGTGGGAAGCGATCTTCTACGTCAACGATAGCCTCCAGTGCTGGACAAAGCCCCGCCCTAACGATCGGCGGCTGGTTGTCCCCCTGCTAGAGCGCCATGTGCACAGGTTGGGCATCGTATAGAAACCACCAGAACGCCGAACATGAATCGGCGAAAGGCGCCGGTTGTTTGCGCTTCGGGGCGATCGGGCGTGACCCAGCACGCGCATGCAGCACGACCGCATTCGGCGCGCGAGATCGTTGCTTTTTGAGGTTAACCTATGCGGCGCGCCTTCGGCGGCTGATGTGCAATCCGTTATGTCGCCTAACCTGCGACCGGAGCGACGTGATCGCTGCGCTGCTGGGGTTCTTGCAATCGATACTATGAGGCCACACATGGATCTGGATGTTACCACCGCACTGTCAGGCCGCGCCGGTCTCGCCGGCGTTCAATGGCTGCTGCTCGGCGCGCCGGCGCGTGAGGCGCTGCGCGGCGCGCTGAACGACATGCTGAACCACGACGCTATACTCGGCGCGATGACGCTCCAGCGCGCAAAGTACAAACCTGGCCGGCACCTCACCGCCTACTATACGGTCGAAGCTCGCCAGCCCACCAGCGGCCCGCAGGGCGAACGGCATATTGAAGTTATTTGGAAGCCAACCGGGGCCGAAGATCCGCATGGCGACCCAGCTCTGTGGCAGGGCATGCAGGCCGAAGCGCTGGAGCTGGGCGTGAGCGCGCCATTTCAGCGGCTCGCCGCTAGCATCCCGGAATGGAACATGTATATCCGCGTCTCGCCGCTCGACCCCGATTTTCCGCAACTGGTTCGCGTATCCGAGCCGGGCTACGTGCGCACCATGCTTACACCCGACGGCCATGCGCCGAGCGGCGCGCTCGCGAGCGATTACCAGATCGCGACAATTCGCTATCGCCCCGGCCAGCGCCATGTGCTGCGCTACGATCCGGCCGATGCCGCCGAAACCAGCATGGCCGGCGTTGTGTTTGCCAAGATCTACAACAGCGACAAAGGCGCACGAACATTCGATGTCGTCACTCGAGCTGCCGACTGGCTTACCGCGAGGAGCGCAGGTATTACAACAGTGCGGCCACTGCGATACGTGCCGGCGGATGGGATGCTGTTATATCCGTGTGTGAGCGGCACGCCACTGTCAAGTCTGCTCCAAGATCCAGGCGCGGACTCGGCATATTCCTTGGGCCTCGCTGGAACCGCGCTCAAGGCGCTTCATCAGATACCAACCACCCTGCTCGAGCTGCAGCCGCACTCGTTTGCCAAAGAGATCAAAGGCATCGTCAGCGCCAGCGAGCACATTCATACGCTGCTACCCGAAACCGGAGCACGGATTCGAGCGCTCCTGACGGAAGCCCAGGCGCTGCATCAGCGGCTCGCGCAGGAGCCGCCCGCCTTTGCCTACGGCGATTTCAAAGCCGACCATTTATGGGCCATGTCAACCGGCTTGATCCTGATCGATTTCGATACCTGTTATCTCTTCGACCCGGCAATCGATCTCGGCAAATTCCTGGCCGATCTGCACTGGTGGTACGATCGCTACGACCTGCCCGGCGTCGAGCATGCGCGCGAGCATTTTCTCGAAGGATACGGTGCGGCGGCGCTGCCAGAGCGTGTGGCCCGCGCCCGGCTATATGAGGTGCTGGTGCTGGTTAAATCGACTGTTCGGCGGGTACGGCTGTTCGACGCGGATTGGGAACAACGCACCGCCCGCCTGATTCGCACGGCTGAAGGGCTATTGCGCAATCTGCAAGAAGATACGCTAATGCGTAAAACGTAAAACCTAATGCGTAAGTGTTTATCAATACGCATTGCGTTTTACGCATTACAGAATCGTGATAGATATGCGCTAGCTGCAATTTGCAATCTGCAATCTGCAATCTACAGTTCCACTAGGCGACCAACACTCGTGCATAGCTACCACGTTGAATCGAGGCGAGCAAATCTTCGATCACAAATGGCTTTGGCACCACGCCAAACGCCCCAGAGCGCAACATCTGATCGACCTGTGGCGCACCGCGCTGGCCAGTCATCACCAGCACCCGCGCTTTTGCGTCGATCGCCCGCAACCGCTCGACAAAGGTCGCCCCGCTCATGCCCGGCATGATCACATCGGTCAGCACGAGATCAAACTGCTGCTGCCGATACAACTGTAATCCGCTCTTGCCGTCGGCTGCGATGCAAACCTCGTGCCCATGCTCAACCAGCAGACGCCCAACCGCCTCTGCCACGGTCTGCTCGTCGTCGACTACTAGAATGCGCAAGGCACCAAACAGCTGGTCATCGGCATTCTCCGCCGCTTCATCGGGCAGAGTGCTAGTTATCGGCAGCCGAACTGTCATCGTCGTTCCACGGCCAACCTCGCTGCGCACTGCTATTGTGCCACCGTGGCTTTCAATAATGCCATAGCTGATCGCCAGGCCAAGCCCGGTGCCAGGAGTCGTGCTGCCGCCCAACGCACCCTTGGTCGTCACAAATGGCTGGAACACTTGGTCGAGCAGGTGCGGCGCGATACCGCAGCCGGTATCGCTGACAGCAAGCTCGATCTGATCCCCATTTTGACATAGCTCAATCGTAATAACCCCGCCCTTTTCGGCCATGGCATCGCGCGCGTTCGTGATAAAATTGAGCACCACCTGTGATATTTGGCCAAGATCGCAAATAGTCGAAGGAACCGGCTCAAAGCGCCGCTCCACCCGAATATTCAGCTTCATCAGCTGGCGCTCGACCAGCACCAACGTATCTTCAACTGCATCGCACACTTGATTGAGATCGCGCTGTGGGTCATTTCGGCGAGCAAATGTCAGCAACCCCCGTGTGATACTCTTGCCGCGCAACGACGTGCGCACGGCGACATTGAGCGCGTCGTCTTTCTCTGCTAGATCGTCGGTCATCAGCCCAAGCTCAGCATTGCCCAAAATACCAGCGAGCAAATTGTTGAACTCATGCGCGATGCCAGCCGAGAAGGTGCCTAGCGCAGCCAGCTTCGACGAACGAATCAACTCGTCTTGCTTATCGCGTAGCTCGGCAAACAGGCGTGCACGCTCCATGGCCAGTGCCGCCTGGCCGGCAAACGCCAGCAGCACGCGGCGGTCATCTTCGGCCAGCGCGATCGGCCGCTCACTCGCCAGGCAGATACCTCCAAGTACCTGCTGATCCAGCAGCAGCGGAATGATTACCAGCGACTGCCAGCGCAGATCGTTCGTCGCATGCAGCCGCGCAATATCGGCCCTGTCGAGCTGCTGCACATCGTGCAATTGAAGCTTGTCGGTATATGCCCCAATCTCCTGGCCTAAATTCGGCGGAATTCCATTACCCGCCACCAGTCGCGGCAGCTTCCTGTCGAGCAGCACCACCCAACTGGCCGATCCATCCATCAACGCTGCCAGCCGCGAACTAACTGTCTCGAGCAGCGGCACGGGATCGAGCGACGCTATCATGGCGGTGGTTGTATCTTGTAGGCGCTCGAGCTTAGTCGCGAGCTGGCGCGACTCTTGCGCCAACATTTTGTTGCGACGGCTTTCTTCTTGCCAAGCGGCCAGCGCTCGATACGCGCGCTGAGCCATGACTAGCGGAATAACCCCCAGCACCGACAGCCAGGGATCGACTTCCCACAAGAAAGCCAGCACCGCGCCAATTGGCATCGTCACAAGGTAGACCCAACTCGTCTGGCGAAAACATTCACGATATACATGCAGCAGCGGCTGCTGGCGCGCCAGTGCTATCACCGTCGCGACGAAAAACACGCCAGCGGCATAATCGATACTTGCGATGACACCAAATGTTACGATACCGTCGAAGCCGCTAAATGGTGGGGTATCTGGGGCATGCACGAAGGAATACGCGGCCCACATCATCCCAAAGGTGATAGTTCGATTTGCCACATTGAAAAGATTGCGAAATAAGGCGTGATGGCGTATTCCATCAACCACAAATGTGCCAAGCGCGACGACAAATACACCAGCGCCACCACCAATCGCAACCAGGAAAACCATCAGCGCATCGGTCACAGTCATTATCGCCTGGTTACCGTCGCCGGCCTCGAACTCAACCTCAAAATAATCGGCCACGATGAACATGACCAACCAAAGTGCTAGCAGCGGGATCTGGATCAGCAGCGGGGGGGCATAACTCGCAATCGTGGCGATTATCACAGCGGCGACCGTCCACATTCCAATCAGATAGCGTCGCGCTGCTAGAGGTAATGTTCTCATCGAGACCTCGCGGCAGAATCCGGCTTGTTCAGCTCGGTAGCGTTGCTGGCATGGCAACAGATCAAGCAGCATCCCTCACGATCTGGCGAAAATGAACGCCTGCTATCTTTGATCAAGCAGAAGCGTTAATGAGCCTATTTGTTCCATGGTGTAGTTTAGCACGTTTAAGTATGTTATTGAACGATCTTAGTGTACTGTTTGGTACAGAAATCAGATACAAAATCGCAATAATTATGGTTCAAAATGTAAGCAAATTGGCATAAATACGCAACGCTTCGATCGTACTGCTATGCAGAGAAACAAAAACAGGGGGCGAACCCCCTGTCTTTGCCGGGTCGATAATTAGGCTCGGTTTACGGCCCCCACTTTACATCTGCGCCGGCTGCCATGGCCAAGGACGCAATAGCCCCGAGTACCAAGGCCACTTTCCAGTAAATCTGCTTTACTTGCCATTTCATCGGGAGACCCCTTTCTTCGCTAAAGTGCTTAGCTGCGAAATTACGCCTGAGGTCCCCTCCGCTCCGCTTCGGGCTATTGGCCCTTTCCATATAGTGGAATTAACCAAATTTTTACTATCGACCCTGCTGTTTTTATACTCTTTTTTTACCTTTAAGGCAAGTGCTAAATTGGTAACAATGATTGCGATTCGGTTACTAAATGAAAACAATCCATGCTGAGCAAAGTCGCGGCATTTCTAGCGATTCGGCGCAGTCTTATGCGCGCTACACTCTTTTTGCCTCGCCGAGCAGCCGCTGCAACCGGCGGTTCACCGCGTCGAGCACGGCGCGCGCCACCGCGCTGAGCTCGTCGTCGCGCACGACGCTGACCCCCAGCAATGTCTCGATGCCGTCGTCGATGGTTAGCGTGAGTTGCGCCAAGTAGACTTCCAGTGCGCCAAACGATTGGCGCTGCAAATGCTCTACATGCAGCTGGCCCAGCACGCCGATAAGCTGATCGAGCGCGTGGGCCATGGCCTGCGCAACCAGCCATTCGTCGGAAGTGTCGTGATTGGGGTGCGCTCGGCCTATGCCTTGGATGCGGCGATCGCCAACCGCCACAGTCACGGTCATTTCTGGCGGCTGTGCATCGGCCACGCGCGATACTTCCAGAAGCTGCACGCGCACCATTGGCGGGGGCATGCCGGTATCGGCGATCTGCACCAGGCTAATCTTGCGATGATCGACCCGAATACCGCCGCGCACGTAGAGAATCGATTCAATGTCGCGCACCATCTGCTTAGCATTGCGATCGGGCGAGCCAACCGCATGGATTTCGTCGATCTGATGCTGGTCGTTCTGCACCACCCGCACGGCAAGTACGCCGCGTACCTTGCGGATGAGCTCTTCGATCATCGCTTCGCCAACCACCGGCTGATCATCCTTCATGTTTACTCCTCGTAAATCGTGTAATGTATGCCTTACCCAGCGTTCTGCGAACCCCGCGCGTGCTGCGGCGCGGGGTACGGCATGTGGCGAATAGTACGATAACATAGCAGCGCGATGCCAATCACCAGCAGGACGTCGCCGATGCTAAAAACATTGGCGAGCGGCAATTCTTTCGGCAGCGGGATGATGTCGGTCAGAATCCACAGCCGCACTTGTTCGGGCGGCGCGAGCAGGCTATTATTCGCTACCGACGCACCAGCGGCGAAGTTGGTGATTTTGCCAGCATAGCGCGCGCTCTCGAGTGACACCGGCATGTGGCCACCATTGGCCGCGATCGCCGCGAAGTTCATACCTAATCCCAGGGCGATCAACGGCATGCCGGGAATGCGCCAGTTCAACCCAACCCAAACAACCGCCATTGCCATAGAAAGCAGGTACAATGGCGCAACCGCGACGGCGATCAGCGGCCGATGTAGAAAGGGTGTAAACAAGAACAGCTGCAGCACGAAACTGGCAATGATCAGCGGTATCAGGCGCAGCGGCAGCGCGGCGAAATTGCGCAATGACCCGCCGCGCAGCAGACCTGCGACGATCGCCAGCGCTATCAGCAAAGGGATCAGCATAAGAGCATCCTTCGAACATCGTGACAGGTGTATGAATGCGCCTATGCTAACACAAAATCGGGCGACGTCCAGCAGTGAAAATGAGCGATTTGTATGCGGAGTTGATACTTCTTTTGCCGTAAATAGGAATTATGTGCCGCGAAAGCGACTGCGCCGGCGCGGGCTGCGCTGGCGATCGCCTTCAGCAGTCTCATCGTCGCTGTTCCCTCGGCTGCCACTAACTTCAGAGCCCGTACCGCTACGCATGCCGCCGCTGAGGCCGCCGCCCAGGTCGCTTTCGCGGCTGCCACCGAAGGTGCCGCCACTCATGCCGCCACTTGTACGCGGGCTCAGATCAGGCGCCATGCCACCGCCGACACTCCCAACATCGCTGCCGCGCCCGCCACTCACCGCCACACCGCCGCCGGTGCTGGTCATATCGCTGCGACGCGGCAGCCCTTGCCCGCCGGTGCCGCCGGTCAGCCCGCCGCCGACATCGGTGCCGAGCCCACCATTGGCCCCACCTGTGCCGACCTGGCTATCGAAGCCACCACCCATACCGCCAGTGCCCGCGCTATCGCCGCCGCCGGCTACCCCGCCGGGCGTGCCACTGCCGCGCCCGCGACCGGTGCCTGAGCCCATGTCGCCGACACTCTTGGTGCCGCTGCCACCGCCTGGGCCATGCGGCAGCTGCCCAGTGATATCACTATTCATGCTGCCAGAAGTTTCTTCATTCTCAAGATCTGATATCGGGCTGATGCTGGTACCGGCGGTCATATTATGGTCACGAGGATCGTGATCGGCAATATCACCGACCGCCCGCTCGCGATAGCGCTCGCCGACCTCGCCGATCGTTCCATCGCCAGGGTCGCTAAAGAGCCCATCGGTCTTAGCACCGGTCGGGCGCGCGACAGTCTCTTCGGCACCCTCACCAGTGATTCCAGGAAAAGGATTCAAATCGATATCACGTCGTTGCGCCTGTTCGCCGCTGTTCGGTCGCTTTTTGTTTGTCATTGCTTACCTCGCTTCTCTTGCGGTACTTTATTGTCTTTTTATTTTCGTTTTTGCGCTCTACAAGGGCAAAACGAAAAATAAACATGCGAAGTACCTTCTATGCTCGCTGCCCTGCGCTAATTGAGATTGGTGCGCTGTGATATCATGTGCGAGGGTGCGGGGCGATCGTCCTAATGCCCAATAGTGTAGCAAACAGTGCGCCATCGCTGTGGCTAACGTATCTGCCAAACTGTAACTTCGGTGTAACACATGGGTGCTACAGTTTGCTCCGTTGGCGCTTCGAACGCTACCACATGCGGGCCAGCATCCTCCGGATCGCATAAATAGACCAGGATCTCGAGCGACCAGATGCGTTCGGGCACCACACCAATTATCTCAGCCGACGTCGGGACTATAAGAAAAGTGAGAATACTGCTATGGGTATCGAACTACGCCAACGGGTCGCAGTCATTACTGGCGGTGCAAACGGCATTGGGCGTGCGACAGCGCTAGCCTTTGCCGAGGCGGGCGCCAGCGTCGCAATCTGGGATATGGTCGACCAAGCTGGACAAGCGCTGGTCGCCGAGATTACCGGGCATGGCGGCACTGCGGCATTCTTCAAAGTGAATGTGACAGCACAGGCAGATGTCGAGGCGGCGGCCCAGGCGACAATTGCTCAGTTCGGCAGAATCGATATTTTGATTAACAATGCGGGGATCACGCGCGATGCGCAGTTGGTCAAAGTCAAAGAGGGCGAGGTCACGGGCAAGCTGAGCGACGCCGAATTCGACGCGGTGATATCAGTGAATCTCAAAGGTGTATTCACATGTACCCAGGCCGTTGCGCCGGTGATGATTCGCCAGGGCTACGGGCGGATTATCAGCGCCGCGTCGGTGGTGGCGCTGTATGGCAACTTCGGCCAAACGAACTATGTGGCCACCAAAGCGGGCGTGATTGGTATGACGAAGGTGTGGGCACGCGAGCTAGGTAAGCGCGGCATCACCGTCAACGCGGTGGCGCCGGGGTTCATTGCCACCGATATGACTCGTGGAATGCCCGACAAAGTGCTGGCAGCCATGGTCGAGCATACGCCGGTCGGGCGCATGGGCGAGCCGCGCGACGTAGCGAACGCGTATCTGTTTCTCGCGTCCGAAGAGGCTAGCTTCATCAACGGCGCAGTGCTGAGCGTTGACGGCGGGCTGGTGGTAGGCACCTAGGTCATTGCAGATTGCAGGCAGATTCAAAGCAATAGCTCAAGCTCAATCTCGTCGCGCAGCGGGATGCCATCGAAGCCGATCAGCGGGATAGAAGGCTTGAGCGCACGCGAGCGCTCCAGGGCGTTGCGATGCACGGCCACGAGGACAAATCCACGCTTCTGGTAGAAACGCAGCGCATGTAAGTTGTCGTTGGTGGTAATCAGATACAGGCGCGTGCAGCCGGCCGCACGCACCGCCGCCGCGACTTCGGCGATCAGCGCCGAGCCAACGCCCGAACCCGCGCGTAGGCTATTGATTGTGACAACCTCACACGACTGCCCGTCGATCCGATATGTCAGCAAACCAAGACACTGCTCATCTTCGAATGCGGCGAAGCCAGGCAACCCGTGCGGCTCAAACACCTGGCCATGGGCCACCACAATCGCATCGCCCCAATGATCGATAGAGAATTGCCGTACCCACTCGCGATCGGAGTCCACGAGCGGGCGGATTGTATAATTGGACATCTGCGCTTCCTTTCTGAATGTCGTTGAAGCTGATATAAGGCTATGCTCGGAGCGATATCAATATGCTGTTCTTCTGGTTCGCCGAGCCAATCGCCGACGATCATTCGGGTTGCCCTAAGGCATGCGCGCCGAGCCTCGCAGCTGAGATTAGCTTCTTTTCTCTCTACTTAAAGGTTGCCATTACTGGATCTTTACGTATAATACATTGTTATCAATCCGCAACCCAATCAGCCTGCGCGGATCTTTTCGGAAAACGCAATCATTTTTACATAAAATTCACCAAAATCTTGATCGGGCTTGATACAGTCGCTATATAGTTACAATCACACCCGACACAACCGCTCCAACTAGCGACCGTTCAATGCCGCTGCAATGGAGCTGACGTTCATGCACACGATGGACGAAGCCAGAAAGAGGTGCGATGATGCAACCGATCAACCCGATCGTTCGCCGCTGGCGCGAGGATGCTGCAGAGAATCCCGATCAATTTTGGGCCCGCGCGGCCGAACAATTGCCCTGGTTCCGCACATGGGATCAAGTCCTCGAGTGGAACTACCCCACCTTCCGCTGGTTTGTCGGCGCGCAGACCAACCTGTCGTATAACTGCCTCGACCACCATGTGAAGCGCGGCTGGGGCGGGCACGCCGCGCTGATCTATGTCACCGAGCGAGGCGAGCAGCGCGTGTTCACCTATGCCATGATGCTACACCAGGTCGAGCGCATCGCGGCGGCGCTGCGCGGCATGGGCATCAAGCAGGGCGATCGCCTCACGATCTATATGCCGGTCTGCCCCGAATCGATCATGCTGATGCTGGCGACCGTGCGAATTGGCGCGATTCACTCAATTGTGTTCGCCGGCTTTGGCGCCGGCGCGCTGGCCGATCGCGTCAAGGCCAGCGGCTCGCGGCTGGTGTTCACCGCCGACAAGACCTATCGCAAAGGCAAGGATGTACCGCTCAAGGGCCTGGTCGACTCGGCCATGGCGCTGGGCTGCGATGGCGTGGAGCATGTGATCATGCTCCAGCGTGGCGGCGTCGACGCGCCGCTGCAGGAAGGCCGCGACATCACCTGGGATGAGTTTCTGGCGCGCGGCGAAGGGCAGGACGGCGGCTATGTCGCGGTCGAGTCCAATACACCGGCCTTCATCCTGGCCACGTCGGGCACGACTGCCAAGCCCAAGCTGTCGATCCACAAGCACGGCGGCTACCAGGTACATATCCATAGCATGGGCAGCTGGGTGTTTGGCATGAAAGAAACCGACGTCTGGTGGGCCACCTCGGATATCGGCTGGATCGTCGGGCATTCCTATATCGTCTACGCCCCGCTGCTGCGCGGCTGCACGACAATCGCGTTCGAAGGCTCGATCGACCACCCCGGCCCGGATGTGATCTGGAAGATCATCGCTGAGTTTGGCGTCACAGGCGTGTTCACCTCGCCTACGGCGGTACGCTTACTGATGCGCTACGGCGAAACGTATGCCCAAGAGCACGATCTTTCGTCGCTCGAGCGCGTGTTCTGCGCTGGCGAGGTGCTGAACGCCCCGGCTTGGGAATGGCTTCAGAAACAGGTGCTCCACGATCGCATCCCGGTGATCGATCATATGTGGCAGACCGAGACCGGCGGGCCGATCTTTGGCAACCCGTATGGCCTCGGATTGCTGCCGATCAAGCCGGGCTCATCGGGCGTGCCGCTGCCGGGCATCGAGGCAGTGATCCTGACCGCCGACGGCGAGCCAGTGCCGCCTGGTGAAAAAGGCATTATGGCGATTAAGCGACCGTTCCCTGGGCTGATCGCCGAGCTGTGGGGCGAGCCCGAGCGCTATGGCCGCGACTACTGGGAGCGGATCTCGGGAGTCTACTCGACCGGCGACTCGGCGCAGATCGACGAGGATGGCTATGTCTGGTTCGCCGGCCGCGCCGACGAAATCATCAAGATCGCGGCGCACCGGCTCGGTACGATTGAGGTCGAGACGGCGTTTCTGAAACACCCGGCGGTGGCCGAGGCCGGCGTGACCGGGCGGCCCGACGAGCTGCGCGGCGAGATCATTTCGGCGTTCGTCGTGCTGCGTCAGGGCCACTCTCCAAGCGATCAGCTGCGCAAGGATCTGATCGACACAGTGCGCCAGGAGCTCGGCCCAGTGGCGGTGATCGGCGACGTCGAGTTTGTGAATATGCTACCGAAGACGCGTTCGGGCAAGATCATGCGGCGCGTGCTCAAGGCCGTGACGCTCGGCAAAGACCCTGGCGATATCACCACGATCGAGGACGAGGGGTCGGTCGAGGAAGCGCGGCACGCGTTCGAGAATCTCCGCTCCGGAGTAACCGGTAGCCAGTAGGCAATCAGCAGCTATCCTTGAAGTCCAACGATCCACATTGATACTGCCGACTGCCTACTGGAGACTGCATACTGCTGACTATATTCTATTAAGTAAGGCAGGAAAGATAGGAAGGAGCTTTTCACCGATGACAAGCACGCAGAATCCCGCCACCGTCTCACAGCTCTCGGCCATGGAAGGCGACCAGCAGAAGTTCTACTACCCGCCCAAGGAGATAGTGGAGAACTCGAACATCATGGCCTACGTGCGCGAGAAAGGGTTCTCCAGCGTGGACGAGCTGTACGCCTGGTCGATCGCGAACCCGCAGGAGTTCTGGGCCGAGATGGCCAATCGCTTCCTCGACTGGTACCAGCCGTGGGATCAGGTGCTCGACGACTCGAACGCGCCGTTCTTCAAGTGGTTCACCGGCGCCAAGACCAACATCGTCCATAACGCGATCGAGCGCCACCTCAGCGGCCCCAACCGTGACAGGGTCGCGATCATCTGGGAGTCGGAGCAGGGCGAGACCAAGACCTACACCTATGCGCAGCTCGCCGCCGAAGTCAACCGTTTCGCCAACGCGCTGAAGTCGCAGGGTGTCAAGAAGGGCGACCGCGTTACGATCTATCTGTCGCGTGTTCCGGAACTGCTGGTCGCCATGCTGGCGGTCACCAAGATCGGCGCGATGCACTCGGTCGTCTACGGCGGTTTCTCGACCGATGCGCTGCTTGCGCGCATCCGCGACGCCCAGTCCAACGTGCTGATCACCGCCGACGGCGGCTGGATGAACAACAAGATCGTCGAGCTGAAGCGGATCACCAATGAGGCTGTCGACCAGGCGCCCGACATCGTCCATCGCGTCATCGTCCTGAAACACACTGGCCACGCCATCGAGATGAAAGCGGGCCGCGACGTGTGGTGGCACGAGCTGGCCGCGCAGCCCGGCATGGACGAGCCATGCCCAACCGAGCCGATGGACGCCGAGGACCCGATGTTTATGCTCTACACCTCGGGCACCACCGGCGCGCCGAAGGGCCTGGTCCACACCTGTGGCGGCTACCAGGTGTATATTGCCTCGACACTCAGCTTCGTCTTCGACCTCAAGCCCGACGACATCTGGTGGTGCGCGGCCGACCCCGGCTGGATCACCGGCCACTCCTACATCGTTTACGCGCCGCTGATCCTGGGCATGACCGAGGTGATCTACGAGGGTGCGCCGACCTATCCCGACCCTGGCCGCTGGTGGCAGGTCGCCGAGAAATACGGCGTTACTGTGCTATACACCACACCCACGGCGATCCGCGGCCTGATGCGCTTCGGCGAGGAGTGGCCGAGCAAGTACGACCTGAGCAAGCTGCGGCTGCTCGGAACGGTCGGCGAGCCGATCAACCCGGAGGCCTGGCGCTGGTACAACCGCGAGATCGGCAAGAACCGCTGCCCGGTTATGGACACCTGGTGGCAGACCGAGAGCGGCGGCTTTATGATCACCCCCAACCCGACCACGCCGCTCAAGCCCGGCTCAGCCACCAAACCGTTCCTCGGCATCGAGGCCGACGTGCTGACTGAGGAGGGCCAGCCGGCCAGCAAGGAGGACGATGGCTTGCTGGTGATCAAGACGCCCTGGCCAGGGATGCTGCGCACGATCTACGGCGACCCGCAGCGCTATGTCGACCAATACTGGACGCGGCTGCCGGGCTTCTACACCGCCGGCGACGCGGCCCGCAAGGACGAGGACGGCTACTTCTGGGTGATCGGCCGCATCGACGACGTCCTCAAGGTCTCGGGCTACCGGCTGGGCACCGCCGAGGTCGAGTCGGCGCTGGTCTCGCACCCGGCCGTGGCCGAGGCGGCCGCGATCGGATTGCCGCACGAGGTCAAGGGCAACGCGATCCATACGTTCGTGATCCTGCGCAACGGCTTCGAGCCGAGCGACACGTTGGCCGAGGAGCTGCGCCAGCATGTCGGCAAGCACATGGGGCCGATCGCGCGCCCCGAAACGATCAACTTTGTGACCGGGCTGCCGAAGACGCGCTCGGGCAAGATTATGCGGCGCGTGCTGAAGGCCCGCGCGCTGGGCCTGCCCGAAGGCGACACTAGCACACTGGAGGCCTAGCCAGCCCGTGTGGCTCGAAATAGGCCACGGATTCACACGGATTGGGCGAATTTTCACGGATAAATGAAATACAATGGGTAATCCGCGTGAATCCGTCCAATCCGCCAGATCCGTGGCCTATTCATAAAATTGCATTAACCTTTTTCCACTGTAGGTTGCGAGATAAAAACCCGCAACGCGGCCCAACGAGCGCATAATCGGATTGCGCGCCACCCTTACTTAACCATCCATCCCGCCGCGCTCAACTCTACCACATTACAGGAGGACCTTCGTTATGAGCGATCAACGAGAGGTTGTCGTGCTGAGCGGTGTGCGCACCGCGATCGGCAACTATGGCGGCGGGCTGAAGGATCAGCCGCCCAGCGAGCTGGCCGCAGCCGTCGTACGCGAGGCGGTCGAGCGCGCCGGCATCGAGCCGAAAGAGATCGGCCACATCGTGTTCGGCAATGTTATTCACACCGACTCGCACGACCACTATCTGGCGCGCGTGGCCGGCGTCAATGGTGGGCTGCCGGTCGAGACGCCGGCACTGACACTGAACCGGCTGTGCGGCAGCGGCTTGCAGGCGATCGTCTCTGCCGCGCAGACGATTATGCTGGGCGACGCCAACGCCGCGGTAGCCGGCGGCGCCGAGAACATGAGTCGCAGCCCATACTTCTCCACGACCATGCGCTGGGGCGCGCGCATGAATGATGTCAAAATGGTCGATGCGATGGTCGGCGCGTTGAGCGACCCATTCGACGACTGCCATATGGGTATCACCGCTGAGAATGTCGCCAAGCGCTGGGAGATCAGCCGCGAGGATCAAGACGCACTAGCGGTCGAGAGCCATCGGCGCGCCGCGGCGGCGATCGACAGCGGTCGCTTCAAAGACCAGATCCTGCCGATCGAAGTCAAGGTCAAGGGTGGCACGGCGCCGTTCGACACCGACGAGAGCGTGCGCCGCGATAGCTCGCTGGAAAAGATGGCCAAGCTCAAGCCGGTGTTCGATAAGAGCGGCACCGTGACGGCCGGCAACGCTTCGAGCATCAACGACGCCGCCGCTGCAGTGGTGCTGATGGAGCGCAAAACCGCTGAGCAGCGCGGCTACAAGCCGCTGGGGCGGCTGGTGGGCTATAGCCATGCCGGCGTCGAGCCCAAGTATATGGGCATTGGGCCGGTGCCGGCGGTACGCAAGCTGCTCGACCGGACCGGGCTGACAATCAGCGACATCGACGTGTTCGAGGTCAACGAGGCGTTCGCCGCCCAGGCGCTGGCGGTTTGCCGCGACCTGGAGCTGCCAATGGACAAGGTCAACCCGAACGGCAGCGGCATCTCGCTCGGCCACCCGATCGGCGCGACCGGCGCGATTCTGACCGTCAAGGCCTTGTACGAGCTGCAGCGCAGCGGCGGGCGCTATGCCTTGGTGACGATGTGCATCGGCGGCGGCCAGGGCATCGCCGCGATCTTCGAGCGACTATAACGCATGGCGCTGTGTAAGGGCGAAGCATCGGCGCGCTTACACAGCGACATGCACCTGTACCATCACGCCGATGCTTCGCCCTTACAACAGGAGGTTACTATGGGTCGACTTGACGGCAAAGTCGCGTTAGTCACCGGCGCATCGCGCGGCATCGGCCGGGAGATCGCGCTGGAGCTGGCGCGCGAGGGCGCGAAGGTCGCATTGAATTACCAGAGCAGTGATGCCAGGGCGCAGGAAGTCGCGGATGAGATCAATCAACTCGCGGAGTCGCGTACGCGCGAATTGGGGCGGCAACACGAAAGCGCTGGCGAGGCGTGCATGCTCGCAAAGGCCAACGTGGCCGATCCTCAGGAAGCGCGCGCAATGATCAAGCGAGTCGTCGAGCAGTTCGGCCGGCTCGACGTGCTGGTGAATAACGCCGGCATCACACGCGACAAGTCGATCAGGAAAATGACCGATCAGGACTGGTTGGAGGTCGTGCAGACCAACCTGAATGCCGTCTTCTTCTGTACTTCGGCCGCAATACCGGTGATGATCGAGCAGAACTATGGGCGGATTATCAATATAAGCTCGATGAACGGGCAGACTTCAGCCTACGGCCAGGCCAACTACGGCGCCAGCAAAGGCGGCATTATTGCCTTTACCAAGACCGCCGCGCTTGAGCTGGCAAGGTTCAATATTACTGTGAACGCGGTCTGCCCAGGCTTCACGATGACGGACATGCTTGCTAAAGTTCCCGAGAATATTCAAGACCAGATCAAAGCCAAGATTCCGATGGGTCGTTTCGGAACACCCGAGGATATGGCCAAGGCGGTGACGTTCCTGGTCGAAGGTGGCGACTACATCACCGGGCAGCAGATCAATATTAACGGTGGGGCCTATATGTAGGCCGCACGGCGGCTTATAAAACACGGATTTTTGTTCTTCGTTTCGAACGTTTTTTCGTTCTGCGAACGAAAAAACGTTCGAAACGAGGTTTTTTAATCCGTGGTAGTCCAATGCTCGCGTTGACGCAATACAAATGAAACTTCAGTGTAACTTTCTCAGCCTATAATCAACGAGCAATCACTGACAAAGGAGCTCTTATGAGCCAGAAAAATGATAATGGCAATCCGTTCGATCCAACCGGTATGCTCAAAAGTATGCGCGACGCTAGTATGGAAACATGGTCGAAAATGATGATCCAACTGGTGAAAACCGATGCGTATTCTCAGGCCACCGGCGCGATGATGGATGCCTGGCTGACCACCTCGGCGCCGTTTCGCAAGGCGCTCGAGACGACCATGACGCAGGTGCTGACCCAGCTGAATATGCCGACCCGCGGCGATGTGACTAACCTGGCCGAACGCCTGACGAATATTGAGCTGCGCTTGGACGATATGGAGGCCAAGCTCGACGAAGCTCAGCGCGCGGCGCGCAAGGCCGTAGCTGCCGCTAAACCCAAAGAGCCAAAGGACGCGGCGTAGTACCACAACGATACAAAGCAACGCAAAGACGCTGGGTACCCACTGGGTGACACAGAGGCGCGAAGATGAGAGCAATAACATTCGTCTTTGCGCCTTTGCGCCTTTGCGTTAAATATCTTCAGGAGAAGCAGTAATGACTGTGACGGAGAAATCTATGCTCACGCCCGCCGAGCTCTACGCCGAGCTTAAACGTATAGCAGAGAATACAAAAACACTTGGCCACTTGATGACCACCAAGGCGAAGATTGGCCAGACGCCGAAAGAGCTGATCTGGACGCTGAACAAGGCCAAGCTCTATCATTATGTGCCGGTCGCGCCAGTAGTACAGCGGCACCGCATCCCGCTGCTACTGGTTTTTGCGATCATGAACCGGCCACATGTGCTCGACCTGCGCCCTGGCCATAGCTTCGTCGAGTATATGCTCAAGCACGGTTACGATATCTACCTGCTCGATTGGGGCGTTCCGGGACCCGAAGACAAAAATCTCAAGTTCGACGACTATGCTTTAGAGTATCTGCCGCGCGCGATTCGCAAAGTCAAGGCAGTCTCCGGGTCGGACGAGTTCAGCCTGCTCGGCTGGTGCCTGGGTGCGCTGATCACCACGCTCTACGCAAGCCTGCGCCCCAACGACGGATTGAAGAACCTGCTGCTACTCACTGCTCCGCTCGACTTTTCCGATCGGCAGGTCGGCGGATTTATTCGCTGGACCAGCGACCAATCATTCAACGCCGACCGAATCGTCGACACCTTTGGCAACGTGCCGGGCGAAATGATCGACTATGGCGCCAAGGCGCTCAAGCCAGTCGAAAATTATGTTGGTAATTATGTCAATTTGTGGGATAACATCGCCAACCCAAAAGTGGTCGAGTCCTGGCACGCGATGAACACATGGGTCACCGATATCATCCCGATGGCCGGCGGCGCCTACCGCCAGCTGATCAACGAGTTCTATAAAGAGAACCGGCTGATGAACGGCACGCTGACGATTCGCGGCGAACCTGTGAAGCTGGCGAACCTGCGCGCCAACTTGCTCAATGTGATCGCCGAGACCGATCATATTACCCCGCCATGCCAGTCGGAGGGGATCATGGATAAGATCAGCAGCGCCGATAAAGAGATCTTCCGCGTGCGCGGCGGACATATCGGCATCATGGCCGGCAGCGGCGCCGAAAAGAATACCTGGCCGCATATCGAAGCTTGGTTGGGAAAGCGCTCGGATGAGAACTAGCGGAAGACTACGGCTCGGGCTCGGTCGTGTCGAGCACTGGCAACCCATCGTTCGCCTACCCGACGACGATCGCCAAGGCCAACGATCGGCTGCTGGTGGTCAACTCACAGTTCGACAAGCGCGGCGACAATGTCAAGCCGGTATTGCCCTTCACGATCGTGAGCGTCGTTGCGCCGTAGGCACGGAGCGCTAACGCAATAACCACCAAGGCGCCGGATACCCTCTGGGTGACACCAAGATATGCAACGATAAGAAGCGATTTTTCAGATCGATCAAACCTTGGCGCCTTTGTGTCTTGGTGGTTTATGCGCGCGCAATGCGCATTTACTTGCCGTGCCAGACCGGCTTGCGTTTCTCCAAGAACGCGCACATGCCCTCCTGAGCGTCTTCAAGCGCGGCGTTTTCGGACATGACATGGCTGGCGTAGATGTAGGCCTCGTGCAGCGGCAGGTCGAGTTGGCGATAAAAGGCCTGCTTGCCGATCCCAACCACCAGCGGGCTAGCGGCGGCGATCTGATCGGCCAGCGCGCGGGTCGCGGTCGCAAGCTCAGCTGCCGGCACGACACGATTCACCAACCCTTCCTCGCGCGCCTCACGCGCCGAGATGAACTCACCGGTCAGCAGCATCTCCATGGCCTTCTTGCGGCCAACCGCGCGGCTCAGCGCGACCATTGGAGTCGAGCAGAAGAGCCCGATCTTCACGCCAGGCGTGGCAAAGCGCGCCTCTTCGGCGGCCACCACCAGATCGCAGCTGGCCACCAACTGGCAACCCGCGGCGGTGGCGATGCCCTGCACCTGAGCGATCACCGGCTGCGGTATCGCCAGGATCGTCTCCATCAGCTCGCTGCAGACGGCGAACTCATGCTGGTAGAACTCGGGCGATTGGCCGATCATCTCGCTCAGATCGTGGCCAGCGCTGAACACCGGGCCATTGCCGCGCAGAATGACAACCGCAATCGCACGATCGGCGCCAATCGCCTCGAAGCACGCGGTCAGCTCGCGCATATGCTCGATCGAAAGCGCGTTACGCTTCTCGGGTCGATTCATCGTCACATAGGCAACACTGCCGTCCTGCTCGAACAGGATATGGCGGTAGGTTTGCTGGGTGTCGATCATGTTGGCCTCCTCACGAGAACAAAGGACCGAGAACAGAGAACAACTGATTAAGCGTCTTTGTGCTTGGTTCTTTGTGTTTTGTTCTTTGTTCTTTAGTTGATTCGCTTCTCACGCCCGCCCCATTCTTTGTCGCGCAGCACATATTTTTGCACCTTGCCGGTCGATGTCTTCGGCAGATCGATAAACTCGACGGCGGCGGGGCACTTGAAGCGCGCAATCTGCTCGCGGCAAAAGTCGATGATCTCCTGCTCGGTGGCATGCTGGCCTGGCTTGAGCGTTACAAAGGCCTTGGGGCGCTCGCCCCACTTCTCGTCGGGAATGGCGACGACCGCGCACTCCAATACCGCCGGGTGCTTGGCGACAGCCTGCTCGACCTCGATCGTCGAGATGTTCTCGCCGCCGGAGATGATGATATCTTTCTTGCGGTCGCGCAGCTCGATATAGCCATCGGGCTGCCAGACCCCCAGGTCGCCGGAATGGAACCAGCCGCCGCGAAAGGCTTCGGCGGTGGCGTCGGGCTGGTTGTAGTAGCCTTTCATCACGATATTGCCGCGCATCACCACTTCGCCGATGGTCTGGCCGTCGCGGGGCACATCATTCATCTCAGCATCTACCACTCGCACCAGGTCGGACGTGATGTTGCCCTGACCCTGGCGCGCGTTCATACGCGCCTGCTGGTCGAGCGGCAATGTATCCCACTCGCGATGCCAGGCGCAGATCGTGACTGGGCCGTAGGTCTCGGTCAAGCCGTACACATGAATTGGGTGGAGGTTACGCTCCCGAAGCGCGGCCAGCAGCGTCGGCGAGGGCGGCGCGGCCGCGACGAGCACCGTCACCGGGCGATCGAGCCGGTGCGCCGCGGAATCATTGATCAACGCGAGCTGTACGGTTGGCGCGCCACAGTAGTGCGTGACGCCCTCGGCATCGAACAGATCCCAGACGCGCGCGGGCTCGAACTTTCGCAGGCAAACACTCGTCGCGCCGATCGCCACGATGCCCCAGGGGAAGCACCAGCCATTGCAGTGGAACATCGGCAGCGTCCACAAATAAACTGAATTCGGCGTCATCGCCGGCTCGGCGACCTGGGCCAGCGCGTTGAGGTACGCGCCACGATAGGTATACATCACACCTTTGGGCCGACCGGTAGTGCCAGAGGTATAGTTGATTGAGATCAGCTCTTCCTCGTCCTCCAGCCAGCTCTCGACCGGATCGGGCGCGCCGGCGGCGATGTACTGCTCGTATGGATCATCTGGCGCGCCAGTGTCGTCGATCCGCACCACCTTGATGCCCGCCAAGTCGAGCGGCGCGACCAGACTCGCTAGCTCGGCGTCGACAAAGAGGAACGTCGCGCTGGAATGATGCAAGATGTAGTCAATTTCTTGCGAACTCAGGCGTGTGTTGATCGCCACCAGCACCCCGCCGGCAGCCGGCACGCCAAAGTGGGCCTCCAACAGCGGTGGAATATTCGGGCAAAGGAATGCGACGCGGTCGTGCTTTTGCAGGCCGTCGGCGCGCAGCCGCGATGCGAGGCGATTGACGCGCTCCTCGAACGCGCGATACGAGTAGCGACGGTCGCCATGCACCAGCGCGATTTTGTCGGGGTAAATATAGGCGCTCCGACGCAGAAAACTCACAGGCGTCAGATCGGTGCGGTAGACCTTGTCGTGATCCGACATCGCAACCTCCACGTAAATAGAAGTACACTCCCATGGCCTATGACCTATCACCCTGATCAGCCGACATGATACGACAAAATCAGCAAGTTGTGATACTGCCCCTGGCGGTCGCGGGTATGCTTGGAGAGTACGCCTTCGACGCGGAAGCCCAGCCGCTCGAAGATCGCCCGGCCGGCCTGCTGTTCTTCAACTATTTCGACGATCACCTTGCTAGCGCCCAGGTCGCGAGCAGCGTTGAAGATCGCATGTGCCAGCGCCATGCCGACGCCGGAGCGCCGACACTTGGGGCTCACGAGCAGCATAATATCGGCAACATGACTCGACCAACCGTGCAGCCGCCGCACCGAGCTATAGCCGACGATCTCGCCATCAGTTTCCACGACAATCTGGCGCCAATTTTCGGCCTGATGCGCATTGATCAGGCGCATGATAATCTCGGGGCTTTGGAAATCATCTTCCAAGTACAGCAGATCGTCTTGCGGCAGCGCCTGCCCAAACGCCAATAGCGCCGCTCGGTCGCCTTCGTCGAGCGGTCGAATTGTCGCCACCCGGCCGTTCTGGAGCGTTGCTTGCTGCGCCGCGAGCTGTTGGTCGACCATTGCCTTGCTCCTGTTTAGTGAAGTTTCACACAAAGAGGGTACGAGGAAGTATAACAGAATTTGTTACATGCCGGTTACATCGTGATTACCTGACAAGGTGATAAAGTTCTATCTCAACTCATAACTCTCAACTCTTCATACACCTTGGTTGTCTGCGGCAATGGCGCGATGTCGAGCTGGGTACGCAGGTTGCGCACGCAGCGGTCGTAGGTGGCCAGAGCCTGGCGCCGATTACCTTGGCGAGCATAGGCGCGCATCAGCAGCTGGTAGGCATCCTCCCAGCACGGGTCGCGCGCCAAGATACCCTCACAAAAACGAATCGATTCATTCAACTGCCCGCTTTTGAGCAGCAGCTCCACCAGCAGCGTCGCGGCCACGAGGTAGCAGTTCGAGAGACGCTCGCGCTCTTCGCGCGTCCAGTCTTCGTAGAGATAATCGCCCAAGTAATCGCCTTGGTACAGCCCCAGCGCCGCCGCCAGCTGATTCAGCGCATCGGCGTTCTTAGCTTCGCCACCGGCGATACGCTTGCGTGCCGCGGCAAGCTGTTCTTCGAACTCGACCACATCGATCCAAGCGCCATCGGGCGGGCAGAAACGATACGCGCCACCCTGGCGGCGGATATAGAATGGGGGAGTGCGCGGCGGGCGCGATGGCTCCAACACGGCGTTCAAGGCATTTAGCGTCACTTTGAACTGGGTCTCGGCGTCGGCCTCGCTATCTTCCGACCACAGCCAGTCGCAGATCTGCTCGCGCAGCAGCCAGCGGTGGCGATTGGTCAGTAGCAGCGCTAGCATCTGCTGGGCTTTCTTGCGCTGCCAGGCGCGCGCGTCGACCTCCTCATTGCCACGCCAGACCCGCAGCCGTTCCAGCACCTGAATGCGCAGCGTGCAGCCGGGATGGTAGGCCTGCGTCGCCTCGTCGGCCGCGATCGCCGGAAAGCCCTGAGCCAGTAACTGTTGGGCCCACGAACGCAGCTCGGGCACGGCGCGGCCAGCCAGCAGCACCGGCACCAGCGCCATCCGGTCGCGCGGGCCGAACAGCGTCGAGCCAACCAGCAGCTCGGTGTAGCCATAGCGCTTGGCCAGCCTTAGGGTCGCACACGCATAGTGATCGGCCTTGTCCAAACGCCCGGCGCGGTGGTGCCAGATCGACATGCTGAGCTGCACGACCGCCTGGCTATAGGTGTCTTTGCAGGCCAGATGCCGGCGCCAGGCCTCGTTCAACCATTCCTCGGTCTCTGGCGCGGCATTGGCTGCGCCAACCGCGCCAAGCGCGGTCCAAAGCCGCGCGGCGGTCCAGGCGTCGCCAGTGAGCTCGACGATCGTCAGGCCCTCGTGCGCGGCCGCCTGCGCTGCGTCGAGATCGCCGTTGAAGCCATGCAGCAGCGCCAGGCCAAGGTAGGCCGACGCCTTGGTGCGCTGCACGGTGAAGGCGTCGGCGAGCGCCATGGCTTGCAGATAATGATTATTCGCGGCGGCGTAGTCGGGCGGCGACTGGAGCTGAAGCGCATGGCCTAGGCGAATGTGCGCGACGGCCTCGGACAGCGCCGAGCCAAGCTGGCGCGCCGATTCCAGCCCTTCCTGGGCATAGCGTAGTGCGGCGGCCGAATCGCCCAGGAGCGAACAGACCAGCGCGAGCAGCAGTGTCGGCTCGCGGTGGGCCTCGGGGCTACGCGCATAGGCGGCGGCGCGGTCGTGCTTGAGTTGGTGCTCCAAAAACTCGCGCGCCTCGTTGAGCCGGCCCAACCGCAAGAACACCCGCGGGTCGGTCTGGGGCTGCCCGCTCATCCGCTCGGCTAGTTGGTATAGACGCATCGCCTGGTCGGCACGGCCGCTGTTCAGCCGGTTCTCGGCGATCCGGCGCAGGAGCGCCATACGCGGCCCTTGCTGGTCAGGCGGTAGGAGCTTATACGCGCGGCGCAACAGTATCGTTGCCGGCGCCGGGCGCACGGTGTCGAGATAGATCTGCGCCTGGCCCTTGAGCGCGCGCGATTGCCCGATCGGGTCGCCGAGCTTGGCATAGCGACGCTCGGCCTCGGCGTACGATCCGAGCGCCTGCTCGAAGCGCGCCAGCAGGCGCTCGGCGTCGCCGCGCGCAATCAGCAACTGCGGATGTTCGAGCAGAACCTCGGCGGGCAGACGATCGAGCCAGTCGATCAGCGTCACGAAGCGCCCTTCATCGATCCACGACTGCGACAGGCGCGCAAGCTCGTCGGCGATAGCGTCGGCATCGCCGACGATCAGAAGGTGATAGAGCACCTGCTCGCCGGCGCCGATCTCGCGATAGTATGCGGCCGCGTGGGCATGCAGCTCGGCCCATTCGGGCAGCATGGCGCGTGCGCGCTGCTGCAAAAAGGTGTGAAACAGCGGGTGGTAACGATACAAATCCGCGCCAAGCGCAGTCAGAAACAGTCCACGGCGATACAGTCGTCGCAGCCACTCGCTGGAGTTCGCCGCACCCAACACCCGATCGCAAGTAGCCGGGTCAAGCTCGGACAGCACCGACGATCGCAGCAGGAAGGCCTGAATATCCTCCGGCTGGCCGGCCAACACTTCTTGCGCCAGATACGTGAATAGCACATCCTGAGGTAAGGATGAAGGATGAAGGGCGAAGGATGAAGAGGGTAGGCCCTGTCGACCTTCATCTTTCATCCTTCCGCCTTCATCCTTCCGCTGGGCGCTTTGCCACAACATCTGGAGCGCAATCGGCCAGCCGCCGGTCTGCTCGCTGACCTGGGCCGCTTCTTCGGCACTCAGCTCCTCTTCGCCATCGGTTTCGAACAGCGCCGCGACCTCTTCTTCGGTGAAGGCCAGCTCCATCTCACCAACCACAAACAGCTCGCCGCGCGCCTGAAGAATGGGCAAGGAGCTTAACTGTGGCCAGCGCCGGCTGGCGATCAAAAGATGCAGTTGGGGTGGCGCTTGGCTGATCAGCCGCTCGATCAGCCCACCGATCTCGGGCTGATCGTCGACCATATCATAATCCTCGAGCACCAAAATCGTCTCGTCGTCGAGCAGACGCGCTAAGTCGTTAATCAGCGTATCGAGCGCCTGGCTCCAGGCCTGGGTACCCTGGCTGTGCTGTTCGAGCAGCCCGATCGTGCGCTCGCCGGCCTTGGGCACCAGCTTACGGCAAGCATGGGTCAGATGCAGCAGAAAGACCAATGGATCGGCTACGCCCTCGCCCATGCTATACCAGATTACTGGCCAGCCGCCGCGCGCGGCGAACGAGGCCAATGCGCTGCTCTTGCCATAGCCGGCGCTGGCGCTCACCACGGCCACCGGATACTCGACCGCGCCGGCCAGCAAGCGATCCAGGCGCGGGCGGCGCAGCCAGCGGCGCGGCAGCCGAGGCGGTATCAGCCGCGTAAAGACAACAATGTCGTCACCAAACATAACCTGTTACTACCCAGCAGTACGTTCGCCGAAGTCATTGTAGCATATACAGGCATAGCGAAGGGTTATAGATTATAGGTGATAGGTTATGGGAGCTTACCTATCACTCACTATCTGCTTGTAACTGACACGATTTACGCGGTCACTCGCAAAACACGGATTTTTGTTCTTCGTATCGAAGGTTATTTCGTTCTGCGAACGAAATAACCTTCGAACGAGAGATTTTTAATCGTGGCGATCCAATGTTCGCGTCCACCGTATAAGCCTTGTAACTGACCGCTCGAAGCGCAGACACATGATGAACTCGATTGTAACTAGCAACTGCTACGCTTTCGACACATTCGGGCTACACCGAAGTGCACAAACAAACACCCGCATTCATTATAAGGAGACACAACCATGGCCGAGCAGAAAAACGCTCAACAGACCGTCCGCGAGCAGTACAAGGTCGCCGAGAATGTTGCCGAGAACATGATGCGCGCCTGGAGCGATCTGGCCGCAACGACCACCGAGCTCACCTTCGAGAGTTTCGAGAAGAGCTTGCACTACAACCAGCAGGCCCGCGCGCAGGCCGATCGATTGGTGAGCGAGGCGCTGACGAACTATCACCGGATGTACGAAGATGGGCTGAAGACCTGGCAGGGTTATGTTCAGGGTGTGCGCGAGATTCTGAATCGCTCGAACTAGGCACCACAATCGAACTAACGTTGTCACCATAGGTAGTGCGTAGTGCGTAGTGTGTAGGATTGCCGACTACACACTACGCACTACGCACTATGGAGAATGGCGCCACTGACGACAAGTGATCCACTAGTTGACACACCAACACGTCGATGAAAAAGGGAAGGGACAATGATGCGAGATCAACACATCGAAGCGCTGGCGGCCAGCTGGATTTCGGACCCGCGATGGAAGGGCATCGAGCGCGCCTACACGGCCGAAGAAGTCGTTAAGCTGCGTGGCTCAATTCAGATCGAGCAGACTCTAGCGCAGATCGGCGCCGAGCGGCTATGGAAGCTACTCAATACGGAAGATTATATCGCCGCGCTCGGCGCGCTCACCGGCAACCAGGCGGTTCAGCAGGTCAAGGCCGGCCTGAAAGCGATCTATCTGAGCGGCTGGCAGGTCGCGGCCGACGCGAACCTCGCCGGGCAGATGTATCCAGACCAGAGCCTGTACCCAGTCAACAGCGTGCCACAGGTGATCAAGCGAATCAACCAGGCGCTGCAGCGCGCCGACCAGATTCAGCATAGCGAAGGCAAAGGCGACACCTATTGGTTTGCACCGATCGTCGCCGATGGCGAGGCCGGCTTTGGCGGCCCGCTCAACGTGTTTGAGCTGACCAAAGCCATGATCGAGGCCGGCGCCGCCGGCGTTCACTTCGAAGATCAACTCGCCTCCGAGAAAAAGTGCGGCCATATGGGCGGCAAGGTGCTGATCGCAACCCAGCAGGCGATCAAAAATCTGATCGCCGCGCGCCTGGCCGCCGATGTGATGGGCGTGCCGACTGTGATTATCGCCCGCACCGACGCGAACGGCGCGAACCTGCTGACCAGCGATATCGACGAGCGCGACCGGCCGTTCTGCACTGGCGAGCGCACCGCCGAAGGGTTCTATCGCGTGCGCGCCGGCCTCGACCAGGCGATTGCGCGCGGCCTGGCCTATGCCCCGCATACCGACTTAGTCTGGTGCGAGACCTCGGAGCCGAATCTGGCCGAGGCGCGCCGCTTCGCCGAAGCGATTCACAAACATTTCCCCGGCAAGTTGCTGGCGTATAATTGCTCGCCATCATTCAACTGGAAAAAGAAACTCGACGATATGACGATCGCGAAATTCCAAAAGGAGCTTGGCGCGATGGGCTACAAGTTTCAGTTCGTCACTCTGGCCGGTTTCCACGCACTAAACTATAGCATGTTCGAACTGGCGCGCGGCTATAAGGATCGTGGAATGGCGGCCTATTCTGAACTGCAGCAGGCCGAGTTCGCCAGCGAGCCCTACGGCTACACCGCCACCAAGCATCAGCGCGAGGTCGGCACCGGCTATTTCGACGACGTCGCCCAGGTGATCGCCGGCGGCGCCGCGTCGACCACCGCGCTGAGTGGATCGACTGAGGCGGAGCAGTTCATCTAGTGCGCTTTCAGCGCACTGGTAGCCTGTCGCCCATGCCCTATTATGACAAGACTTGCACGGTGGCCGTTTCAACGTGGCTTATAGCCTACCCTTCGACCCTTCGACAAGCTCAGGGCAGGCAGGCTCAGGATAGACGGCAGCATGGTACTTGCTCATTTTAGTTGTTGTTCGTTTTTTCGCTCTACGAGCGAAAAAACGAACAACAAAAGCAGAAAAGTACCGCGGTTCCGGTTCCTGAGCTTGTCGAAGGGGAGCTTGCCGAAGGGCTGCCGCCCGTCCTGAGGCTCCCCTGAGCCTGTCGAAGGGCCTGACGAAGGGAAGGCAAAAACAGTATCTCGGAAGCGACTGCGTAAGTCTTGTATCATGAGGCCTGGAAAAGAGCGACACTTCCTGATATACGATCTCGGATGTGCGATTGGCCGACATGGCGTATAATCGTAGATCGTATATCCCATTTGGTAGATATGGTCAGGACATAATGTTCTCACGTTTCTGGAGCTTACCATCGACAACCAGCGCCGTCTTGCAGCAGCTGCAGCATGAGCTAGAGCACATGCAGGATCGTTTTGGCGAAATCTTCAAACTGATGCTCACCGCCGACCCGAAATCTGTGGCGCAGACTCCAGCGGATGTCGTCTATGTCGAGGGCAAACTACGCCTGCTGCGCTACCGCCCGGCCGTCGACCATCCCGCGCCAATTCCGCTGCTGATCGTTCCTTCGCTGATCAACCGCTATTATCTGCTCGACCTCGTGCCGGGACGCAGCCTGGTCGAGTATCTTGTGAATCGCGGCCTGGACGTCTTTCTGATCGACTGGGGCGACCCAGGGCCACAAGATCACAGCACCACCTTCGACCAATATATCACCGGCTACCTGCGACGTGCCATCCAGCGAGTCCGCTCGCTCGCCAAACAAGAGCGCATCAGCTTGCTCGGCTACAGCATGGGCGGCACATTGACCGCGATCTTCAGCGCGCTGTATGGCCGCTACGTCGCCAACCTCGTCCAGATCGCCGCGCCAATCGATTTTCACGACGACGGTATTCTCTCGCAATGGACCCGCAAGGGGCATTTCAATGTCGACTTGGTCGTCGATACGCTTGGTGCGATGCCGGCGGCGCTGATGCAGGCCAGCTTCCGCATGCTCAAGCCAACCTATCAGATCGCGCAGCAGATCGCGCTCGCCGAGCAATTTGGCGATACCGAGGCCGTGCAAGACTTCCTGGCGATGCAGTTCTGGCTCGACGATAATATTCCGTTCCTCGGCGAGGCGTACCGCACCTACATCAAGGAGTGCTACCAGCAGAATCACCTGCTGCAGGGCAAACTGGTCGTCGGCGGCAAGCGTGTCGACCTGACGCAGATCGACGTGCCGCTGCTGAGTGTGATTGCGACCAAGGATTGTATTTGCCCGCCCCAGTCGTCGAAGGTGCTGAACGAACTGGTCGCGAGCGAGGATAAGCAGCTTCTGGAGCTTCCCAGCGGCCATACCGGCATCGTTGCCGGCCCAAGCGCACCCGAACAGCTCTGGCCACAGCTGGCCGACTGGCTCCTCGCACGCTCGAACGAAACTGACGACGAGGGTTGAGCGCTGGACCCACCACATAACGCTGCTCAACAACCACGAACATTCAAACCACCAAGACACCAAGATCTGAAGAATCCGAGACATCTTGGTGTCACCCAGAGGGTACCTGGTGTCTTGGTGGTTTCAAGCTGCTTCTTAAGCAACCACTTCCTCTACATCGCCCGGCCAGACCTCCGGTAATGCTGCGGGCCGCGCGCAGGTGCTTGCCATATCGACGTGCCGGCCCTCGCGCGAGGCGTCGTGGAATGCATGCAGCAGGTCGAGCACATGGTAGGCGAGCGCCCCATTGGCGCGATGCGCGCGGCCAGTGCGCAGCGCATAGGCCATGTCGGCCACGCCGAGGCCGCGGCTGTTGCTAGTATAGCCGTGCGCGATCGATATCTCGCGCCATTCTTTGTCGCTCGGCAGCCGCAGGCGCACCGGCCCACCGAACGTGTTGGGATCGGGCAGGCTGAGTGTGCCGAGCGAGCCATAGATCTCGATCTTCGGCAGCTCGGCGTGCCACACGTCGAAGCTCGTCACGAGCGTCGCGACCGGGCCGCTCACAAAATCGAGCACACCGGCGACATGGGTGGCCGTCGCGACCTTGATAATCGTGCCATGCAGCGGCTGGCTGGTGACTGTACGCTCGGGGAATGAGATCTGCGCCGACCCGGTCACCCGCCGCACCGGACCAAGCAGCGTCGTCAGCGCGGTCAGGTAGTATGGCCCCATGTCGAACATCGGCCCGGCGCCGCGCTGGTAAAAGAAGTCGGGGTTTGGGTGCCAGTGCTCGGGGCCATGGTTGAGCATAAATGCCGTGGCCGCAACCGGCGTGCCGATCACCCCTGTGTCGATCAGCGCCCGGCAGGTCTGCAGGCCGCCGCCCAGAAAGGTGTCGGGCGCGCAGCCAACCAGCAGGCCTTTAGCTTCCGCCAGTGCCAGCAGGCGTTGCGCGTCCTCGCGCTCGATCGCCAGCGGCTTCTCATTATAGACTGACTTGCCGGCCTCAAGCGCCGCCAGCGCCACCAGCCCATGCGCCCCCGGCACGGTCAGGTTGATCACTACCTCAATCGCCGGGTCGACCAGCAACTCATCGACTTCATAGGCTTTAACGTCGTATTTCGCCGCCTGCGCGCGGGCGCGCTCCATGTCGATGTCGGCTGCGCCGACAATATTCAGGATCTGAAATTTTCGCCCGGCCTCCAGATAGATACCGCTGATGTTACCACAGCCAATAATGCCAACGTTGACAGGCTTGATGGTCATGGTGTACCTTTCTTATGTCAATTAAAGCAATCGTCATAAACAGAACTTTGCGCTTTTGCGCCTCTGCGTTAAAGAGACCCGCCGCTCTCAAGCCAGGCCAGCTCGGCCGGCGTCAGCCGCAGCGAGCTCGCGACCAGGTTTTCGGCGAACTCAGCGCCCGTGCCACAGCCCACCAGCGCGTAGATCTCCAGCGGTTGGCTGAGCACATAGGCCAGCGCCACCTGCGCCGCCGTTAGGCCGCGCTCGGCGCCCAGCTGCTGGGCGCGCTCCAGGCGCGCAAAATTGGCCTCTGTGCAGTATGTCTCGACGCAGTTCTTATCGAAATAGGATGTGAAACTCGCCAGGTTATTGCGGCGAAAGCGACCCGAGAAGAAGCCGCCAGCCAGGCTCGACCAGGTAAACAGCGGCATACGCGTCGCCGCGTACCAATCGCGCGCTGCCTGGCCCTGCCGCCCGCTGATGCTGATGCAGCCCTCCCAAGGCACGCGCTGCTGCTCGGCCAGGCTGAAGTTTGGGCTGCTGGCGACGAAGGGCGTCAGCCCATGTGCGGCGGCATAGTCGTTGGCCTCTTGAATGCGCGCCGGGCTCCAGTTCGACCCGCCAAATGCGCCGATTTTGCCGCTGCGCTGGTGCTCGTTTAAGACTTCGACAAGCGGGCCGACCGGGACGCTGGGATCGTCGCGATGCAGCAAGTACAAATCGATCATGTCGGTCTGCAGCCGCTCCAGCGACTCATGTAAATCATTGGTTATGTCGATCGGTGTGACACGCTGGCGACCATCGTATGGGTGCGCGCCCTTGCCGATAATCACCACCTGATCGCGCACGCCGCGCTCGCGCACCCAGCGACCAAGCGTCCGCTCGACATCGCCGCGACCATAGCCATGGGCAGTGTCGATGGTCGTGCCGCCCAGCGCCAGGACTGCGTCGAGCAACGCAAAGCTGCGCAACTGCTCGGCCGAGCTAATCATTGTGGTGCCTTGCACCAGCCGCGCGACCGGCTTCGCGACCCCAGGAATCTGTCCGTACTTCATGTGCGATCTGTTTTCTTTCAAAGCGAGTATTCGCTCTAAGGATACCACAGGATCGCGCGGCAATTTTCAGTTGATTTTCGAGTATGATAGAGGCGCAACCTAAGAGATTCTCGAAGAACAAGTGAGCCAAGGATATTACGTATTGCGTAAGCGCACTGCCGATACGCACTACGCACTACGATCGCTATCGACTCGTTTATTGTTCGAAAGCCCCTAAATAGAATAGGAGACAACCATGGCATTCTACGACCTCCCACTCGACCAACTCCGCAGCTACCAGCCGCCGCGCTTCGAGCCAGCCGACTTCGACGCGTTCTGGCAGGACACGCTGGACGAAACCCGCCGCTCGCCGCTCGACCCGCGCTTCGAGCCGATCGACTGCGGGCTGCGCACCCTCGAGGCATTTGACGTCACATTCAATGGCTACGGCGGGCAGCCAATCAAAGGCTGGCTCATGCTGCCGCGCCAGCGTTCCGCCCGTCTGCCCTGCGTGGTCGAGTACATTGGCTATGGCGGCGGGCGCGGATTCGCGACCGACTGGCTGCTGTGGAGCAGCGCCGGCTACGCCCACCTCGTGATGGACACGCGCGGCCAGGGGAGCGCCTGGAGCAGAGGCGACACGCCCGACCCCGAAGGCGACGGCGGCAATCCACAGTTTCCGGGCTTTATGACTCGCGGCGTATTAAAGCCACAAACCTACTACTACCGGCGCGTATTCGCCGACGCCGTGCGCGCGATCGAGACCGCCCGCGCGCATACCGCCGTCGACAGCGCACGCATTGCCGCGAGCGGCGGCAGTCAGGGTGGCGGCATCGCGCTCGCGGTTGGCGGATTGGCGGATGTCCAGGCGATCATGCCGGATGTGCCGTTTCTGTGCCACTACCGCCGCGCGACTGAAATCACCGACGCGCACCCCTACCAGGAGATCGCACGCTACCTGATGATCCACCGCGACAAAGAGGCGGCTGTGTTCGGCACATTGGCCTATTTCGATGGGCTCAACTTCGCCGCGCGCGCAAGCGCCAATGCACTGTTCTCTGTGGCCTTGATGGATGAGATCTGCCCGCCTTCGACCGTGTTCGCCGCCTACAATCATTATGCCGGCACGAAGGATCTCACAGTCTGGCGCTATAATCATCACGAGGGCGGCGCCGCATACCAGACGCAAGCCAAAATTCGCTTCCTGCGCGAGCTGTGGGGATAGAAGTAGTGCGTAGCGCCAAAACCTGTTAAAATACTATTCTCAGTAATAGTGCTCAAGAGTGCGTTCAGTACGGTTGACCATGCTGCCGCCAATCGCCTATAATAAATGCACTACGGCCTGAAGGAGTCAGGAGTTTCACGCTGCAAACGGATACGCAGAAACGAGAGGGTACGACTGCACCGACGCTGCGCCGCTGGCTTGACGAACGGAGCGGATCGGAGCGCGCCACGCTCGCTCGACTTTGGTCGCTGCCAGAGACCACCAGCAGTTCCAGTACAACTTTGGCTGAGGCCATGCTCGAACCGCAGGCGGTCGCACGAGTAGTAGCGGCGCTCGGTCCGCGCGAACGCGCGGCGCTCGTCTTGGCGCAACAGCATGATGGCCGCATTCCAGCGCCGGTTCTCGAGCGCGAGTTCGGCGGCGTGCGAATGCATGCCAACTATCCCAACCCGCGCGCCTATCTCATGGCGCTTGAGCAGCCGCCATCGCCGACCGAACGGCTCTGGACTATGGCGCTGCTGATCGCTTCTGCGGATGCCAATCGCACCTACAGCATCCCAGCCGATCTGCTGCCGTTGTTGCCGCCTGTGTCAGCGCGCGCCAGCGCGCTACAGCTTTCGCCAGCCGCGCCGCCGCCGCAGGTCGCCGAGGCCGACCCGCGCTTCCTGGAGCAAAATCTGCTCATATTACTGGCGCTGGCGCAGGATGGATTGCTGGAGGTGATCCCAAGTGGCGGCCTGAACAAGGCCAGCCTGGCGCGCATCGCACGCCAGCGCGACCCCAACGACACATTCAAGGGCGCATGGCGCGAGGAGCACTGGCCGTATATGCAGTTCGTGCGGCGCATTAGCGAAGGCGCGGGGCTGCTGCGCATCGCCGCCGACAATCACCTGCGCCCAACGCAGGCGGCGATAGAGTGGCTCAAACAGACACCTCTCGCTCGCGCGCGCCAACTGCTTGAGGGCTGGGTTGCCTCAAAATGGGATGAGTTGGTCAGCTTCCAGGGTATCAAGATCCAGCGCGAATATTTCCGCGATCTGCCTGGCGCCAAGCGCGCGATGCTGCGGCTGATCGGCCAGGCCCCACCTAACCAGTGGATCGAGCTCGCTGATTTTGTGGCGCAAGTTAAGCAGGTCGAGCCCGACTTCGCCCGGCCAGATGGCCGCTACGATACCTGGGGGCTACTTAGCTACACGCGCGAGCCGCTGAATGGTTTCGCACATTGGGAAGAGGTCGAAGGCGTACAACTGAAGAATGTCGCCGGCGGAACGTTGCGCTGGCTGGGCCTGACCGACCTCGGCATGTCCGGCGACCAAGCGATCAGCTTCCGGCTGAACCCGCTCGGCGCGGCGCTGCTTGCCGGCGCCGAGGCGCCACCTGCGCCGCCGGTCGAGCCGCTGGTTGTTCAGCCGAATTTCGAGGTCGTGGCGCCGGCATACGCCTCTCTGTATGCGCGCTTTCAGCTCGGGCGGATCGCCGAGCGCGGCGGCGGCGACACAGCAGAACTGTACAGATTAACGAAACGAAGTATCCAAACCGCACTAGAACGCGGTATCACGTTTGACGATGCCGTGCGTTTTCTGCGCCAGCACAGCGCCCACGAGCTGCCGCAAAATGTGGTCGCATCGCTGCGCGAGTGGGCCGGCCAGCACGGCCAGGTAGCTCTGCGCCGGGGCGTACTGTTGGAAGCCAAAGATCCGCTGCTGCTGGAGCAGATCAAGCGCGATAAGCGCGTGCGGATGCCGGCAGTTGAGCCATTGACCAAGCATGCCTGGCTGCTGCGCGAGGGCGATACCCCAGAGTTTGCCGAACGACTACGCAAAGCCGGCTACGGCCTGACCGGCGACGGCGACAACCCACAGATACCCTTGCGCGAGCACGATCTGACGGTCCTTTTCGCGGCATTGGAATTCTACGCGCACTCATGCGCCGAGCTTGGCATCGAGAGCGACGCCAGCGGCGCGCTGCGACAGCGCGTGGCACGGCTGCTGCCCGACCGAGCGCTCAATCGCGCATTTCAGAGCGGCCACGAAGCGTTGAAGCGACTGAAGGAACAACTAAGCCGGAACAAAGAACAAAGAACAGAGAACAAAACCTAGGCAGTCGAAATTGTTCTGTGCTTTTTGCTCTTTGTTCTTGAGGAAATATGCGAGAACGAGTATACCGAAGCGAAGCCGTGATCATCCGGCGCAGCGATTTTGGCGAGGCCGATCGCCTGCTGACGCTGATCACGCCAATGGGCAAGCGCCGTGTGGTGGCGAAGGGCGCACGCAAAACCACCAGCCGGCTGGCCGGCCATATCGAGTTGTTCACACACGCGGCGCTGCTGCTGGCGGTCGGGCGTAACCTCGACATCATCACCCAAAGCACGATCCTGCACAGCTTCGACACGCTGCGCGCCGATCTGCGGCGAATTGGCGCAGCCTATTACGCGGCCGAACTGATCGATCGGCTGATCGAAGAAGAGGATGAGAACCGGCCGGCGTTTGAGTTGCTGCTCGCCACCCTGGTGGCGCTCGACGCAACCAGCAATATCGACCTGGCGTTGCGCTTCTACGAGCTGCGCTTGCTGGGCTTTCTCGGATACCGGCCGCAGCTGTACCACTGCGCGGTGTGCCAGGAAACGCTCACCGAAGCGACCAATCGCTTCAGCTCCGCGGCTGGCGGCGCGCTCTGCCAGCGCTGCGCATCAGCCGATCGCGGCGCGGTGCCGATGAGCCTGAACGCATTTAAGCTGCTGCGCTTCCTGCAGGCCCAACCGCTCGAGGCGATCGAACGACTCAACATTTCGTCGAATACCCGTGAAGAAGTCGAAAAGCTGCTGCGCAGCTATATCCGCCGCATTCTTGAGCGCGATTTGAAATCGATCACATTTCTTGAGGAAATTAATCGCTCATGATTGCATATTGTACATTGCGAATTCTAAATTGAGGCGCTCATCTGCGATCTACAATTTACAATTTGCAATGTACAATTTAGAACGTTCCAGCCACCGCATAAGGAGTAGATCATGGCCTACATCGACGAACTGTTGGCTCGTGACGAACGAGTTCTTTATGATGGGCGCCAGCACACCTTTGTGTTGGTCAGCAATATTCTGACAGAGATGGTGCTGATCGCTATTTTGATCGCCGCCGGAGTGGCCGCGCAGCGCTATCTGACAAATGTCAGTGTCGCGGGTCAGCCGGGTGGTACGGTCGTGTTGCTCGTGTTCGGCGTGATCAGCGTGCTTGTGCTGATCAGCGCATTTCTCGACTACTTGCGCTGGAACAACGAGCAGTACATTGTGACCGACCAGCGGGTGATCCAGATTCGCGGTATTTTCAACAAGGCTGTGATCGACTCATCGCTCGACAAAATTAACGACATTGAGCTGCGCCAGAGCTGGCTTGGCCGAATCTTCGACTACGGGAACATCGAGATCTTGACTGCTTCGGACGTGGGCATCAACGAAATGCGTAAGATTGGGCATCCGCTGGAATTCAAGCGCGCCATGCTCGAGGCCAAACACAACTATTCCCGCGGCTTCGGCTACCTCGACCCGCAGGCGGTTGCGGCCTATACCCAGTCGGCGTCGATGCCGGATGGCGGAGCATCCGACTTAGAGCAAACCCTCCAGAAGCTCGCCGACCTGCGCGATCGCGGGCTGCTCTCAGTCGATGAGTTCGAAGCCAAGAAACGCGAGCTGCTGAGCCGGATTTAGAGAACAAAGAACAGAGAACAAAGAACAAATGACCTATGTGCTTTGTTCTTTGTTCTCTGTTCTTTGTTTGTGAGTTAGGAGTACATATGGACGACTTGTTCGACCAGATCGAAACCGCGCGCGCTTTTATCGCCGGCCACGCCCGGCTGGTGCCGCGTGTCGGGCTGATTCTTGGGTCGGGCCTGGGCGGGCTAGCCGACGAACTGGAAGACGCAGCCGTGCTGCCGTATGGCGACATTCCCGGCTTTCCTGTGTCGACAGTGCACGGACACCGCGGCGAGCTAGCGATTGGGCAGCTCTCGGGACAGCCGGTGATGGTGCTGCGCGGGCGCTTTCACTTCTACGAGGGCTATACGATGCGGCAGGTTACCTTCCCGGTGCGGGTGATGAAGGCGCTCGGCTGTGACACGCTGATTGTCACAAACGCCGCCGGCGGCCTGCGACCCGACTGGGCAGTTGGCGACTTGATGCAAATCGCCGATCAGATCTTCTTGCCCGGCATGGCTGGCCACCACCCACTGATCGGCCCGAACGACGATCGGCTAGGGCTGCGCTTCCCACCCATGGTCGACGCATTCGACCAGGAGCTGGCGAGGATCGCCCACGCCGTCGCCGGCGAGCAAAGTACTACACTGCGCAGCGGCACGTATTTGATGCTCAGCGGGCCCGCGTTCGAAAGCGCCGGCGAGCTGCGCTTCTGCCGCGCCTTCGCCGATGTCGTGGGCATGTCGACCGCGCCCGAGGTGGTGGTCGCGCGGCATGGTGGCATGCGCGTGCTGGGAATCTCGCTCGTCACCAACATCGCGCTGCCGGACGGCCCGCCCGCCAATCATATCGAAGTATTGGAGGCCGGCGAGGCGGCCAAGCCCAAGTTCGCCGCGCTGCTGAAAGGCGTGCTGGCGCGGATCTAGAACATCGGTAGAGAATCCACGAAGGCACACGAAATCAAACGAAAAAGAAGAATTATTTCGCGTATCTTCGTGTGTCTTCGTGGATCATAAGGCCTTCGATGACCCGAACGACGCCGGTTCCGCCATCTACCTCCACTAGTTGATCATCCTGAATCACCGCCGTCGCAGTGCGTACCCCGACCACCGCTGGGATACCGTACTCACGCGCGGTCGTGGCGGCGTGACAGAGAATGCCGCCTACATCGGTGACGATCGCGCCGGCAATCGCAAACAGCGGCGTCCACGCCGGCATTGTGGCCTCGGCCACTAATATGTCGCCCGGCTGCAACCGCCCGCCTTCAGTCAATCCGTGCAGGACGCGTGCGCGCCCGCGCGCGACACCGGCAGAGGCCGCCTGGCCGCGCAGCTGAATCAGGGCGCTAGGCATGGATTGGCTAGCCGGGCCGAGGGCATCATCGCCTAAGACGCGCAGCATTGCGTGAACAAACGGGTCTTCGGGAGGTGGCGCCATCAACGGTACCGCCCCCAGAAAACTGGGCGGGCTGAGCGAGCACGCGCGCGCCATGCGCACTTTACGCTCCTGCAGCAAAGCACGCTGGTCAGCTGATGGCAAAGCACCGGCCAATGTCTGCAGTTCGTCGACGGTAAAGAAAAAGATATCCTCGGCCTGCGTCAGCCCCGCCGTCGCGGCGCAGCGGCGGCCCAGTTCGAGAAAGACGCGGCGCAGGCAAAACATCGCCTGCTGATCGATCCAAAAGTTGTGTTCGGTCGATAAAAAGATCGCGCTCTGCGCCGCCTGTAACGCGCTCATATACCGCTCGCGCACCGGCGATGGCCGTGAGTTCAAACGTTGGCGCACCTGGTCGATCGCTGCCGCACGCTCGGCGACCTGCACATGCAGCTCGGCTGCGAGGTCGCGATCCGGCTGCTGTAGAAACGCTTGGAGGTATTGAATCACCGGCAGCGGATCTTCGATCCAACTTACATCACCTAACCCGTCGCTCCGGCGCCCGCGCTGGCCATATCGATTCAGCCAGGCGCGCAGCTCGGCCAGAAATATCTGTCCTTCGGCGCTGCGGCCCAACACGCACAAAGCTTCGGATGCAGGCAGGCGCTCGAGCGTCTGGTGCACTGCCGGCAGGGTGCGCGCCAGGCGGCTCAATTGCCAGAGCGCGCGATCGGCCTGGAGAAAGCTTGTGTCCGTCCCTTGAAAGAGCCGATCGGTCGCCAAGGTGTGGCTGCTAGCGGAGTTTGCTGCAAAGAGTTTCCGATGCAGATCCTCGAACTGGCTAGCCGCGATGAAAGCCGGAGTCACGATCAAAAAGTGCAGCTCCCACAGTCGCTCGATCCGGCGCAGGCTCTCGCGTAGATGCGTTGCCAGTGCGTCCAACGACGACCCATGCAGGTCGAAGGTATGCCAGAATGCCAGATGTTCGCGAATCTCCGGCAGCCATTCATGTTCCCAAAGTGTTTGAAGGTTGCCGATCACCGGCGCGAGCTTCGGCATATATGTCGCGGCCATGCCAGCCGCAACCCTGCCTCGAATCGCCCGGAACAGTGTGGGGGCAACCTGGCCGAGCGCGTTCAGACCCTTCAGCACAGGATCAGGCGGCATTGCCACTGGCTGATTGCAGTTATAGAGGTAGCCATTGATCGTCAGCATTTCGAGCCGAATCGGCAGGTGATAGCGCGCCATCGCCCGGTTCATCCCAGCCGTCGCTTGGTGGCGCCAAACATCGGCGGCCAGCGGCGGCAGCGGGCGCCCAAAGTGCTGCCGATCCAGCGCCCACAGCTGGCACGCCTGCGCCGGGTGCTCCCATTGCACCGGAAAATCCGGCGGGGTGGGAATGGGTTGGCCGGGCATCAGTTGGTCGGGCATTGGGTGACGCATGGCGATCTCCACTGCGAACTCGTGGCAAGTAGGTAACCGATACGAAAAGCGAGCCAAACGTCGTCCATAGTGCGTAGGGACGCGATATATCGCGCCCGTACTACGCACTACGCACTAGACCGTCCCAAAGACCGGCTCCAATACCTGATCGGGTTTGGGTTCCGCAAACAGTTTACCAAAGGTTCCCATGTTGCGAAAGCCCTGCACTTTGATCTTACCCATGAGCATCGCCAGCATGGGGTTTTGCATGCCACGCATGGTCGTGAGGAATGTTTCGGCGTCGCGGTGGGCCATCACGATATCGGCAGTGGCGCTGCGCTGCTCGGTTACTTTGCAGGTCCCATCGGCGATGCGTGCGGTCCAATCGCCACCGCCTGGCCCGCCAATACGCATCACCGCGAGGAAGGGCTTGGCGGGCATCTTATCGCGGCCGATCATCATCGGCAGCATGCCCAGGAAGAACCCAAGCGAGGTATGGACGATCGCCGGGCTGGGGACGGGCGCATCTTTTTTGAGGCGCAGCCGGGCCTCGGTGAAGTGCGCCCAGGTGTGGACCAGGCACGATTGCAGGGCCAGGCGCACCGTAACCCAGCCGCAGCCGACCAGCGGGATAAAGACTCGCCGGTCCAGGTCGGCGTCGGCGAGACCAGCCACGGCTTGGCGCACGGCGTCGCGGCTGGCGCGCATCTGCGCCAGCGATTCGGCGACGGTTTGGCCGGGGCGGCGTTCGGCGAATTTGCGCGCGTTCCAGGCGTCGAGCTCGCCCATCGATCGCATCAGCTGCTGCTGATTGGCCGGCAGGTTCGTCCCGATGCGGATCGGGTCGGCAACGGTATCACGGTCGTAATAGCCCAAATGATAGGGCAGGTCGGCAAAGACCCAGTGTTTGCCGTGTTTGCGCTGCCAGTCGGCCGGCGTAAGTGGGTCGAGCAGGGTATCGACATGGCCCCACAGCTCTTCGAGTTGGGCCAGCAGTGCGGCGAGGGTCGGCTGGGTAGCGGTAACGGTTGACATTATAGTCTCCTTGAAATTACATCCTGTCGGTGGTCATCTCGGGCAAAGTGCGGATCGGGCTATTGCTGGGCCAAGGCATCCTTGGAACGATGGTTCTACTCCGACCACGCCCGCCATCCACCCGCGCATCAGCTGATCGCCTTCGGCGCGCAAGATCATTGCTTTTGAAGCGATCCTATGTAGCGTCTGGGCAGCAGCTGATGCGCAAGCCGATAGTAACTTCTGCCGATATGTACTAGCTCAGGCGGCCTGGGGTGCCGGGATCACGCCGAGCTGCTGCAAGAGCCCAAGCATATCCAGCTGCACCCAGTTGTCGACGAATTTACCATCTTTGGCGCGCCAGATATCGATGTAGCCGGCTTTGATCGACTTACCAGTGGGCGGAATGCCTTGAAAATCGCCGGTATGCGTGCCGGTAAAGTAGCCACGCGTACACACCAGGTCGCCCTCAGCCACCACATCCTCGACCTCAACATGAAAATCGGGGAAGCCGGCCACGAACATTCCCACGACTGCCTTCATCCCTTCCGGCCCCGGCACGGGCGCCGGCAAGGTGTGGTTGACGTAGCTCGGCGCCAACAGTTCGTCGAACACCGCAAACTTGCGTTGATTCATTCCCTCCTCAAAGCCACGCCGCACATTGGTCTTGTTTTGTTCAGTCGACATTGTGGTTGCTCCTTCTTGATGCTTGATGCCGCCGGTGGCGCGATCGTTGCTCGCTGCAACGTAATGTGCACAGCATACATCCAAGCGGCCTGGCGGCGCATCGTTAGAGCTAACGATTGGCCTGACTATCTTCGAGGAAAATGCTTAGGGACTTACGAAAAAACATCCCATCCGTATTGCGTATCGCGCGTACCCCTACGCAATACGCAATACGGATGGGACGATTTAGAAACCGCGCGTGCCTTACACCAACTTGTGCTCCAACGCATAGCGAATCAGCGCTGGGCGTGAAGGGAGGCCGAGCTTGCCGTAGATATTGCGCAGGTGGGCATTAACGGTGAAGGGGCTGATGATCAACTGTTCGGCAATCTGAGCATTGGTAAGGCCTTGGACTAGCAGCCGTACCACATCGCGTTCGCGCTCGCTCAACGCGGTAGCAAGCGCACCAGGAGCAGACGCGGAGATTTCATCAGGCGTTTCGGCGGTGAGCAGTTGTTCCCATGCCTGCGCGGTTGCGAGTCTTGCCAAACGTGCCCCTTCAGCCATGGCCGCGGCATAGCCTTCGGCGCCCAGTTGCGCGCGCACCTCGGCCATGGAACGCTCGTGGCGGCCAACATAGAAGACCGGGCGAGTAGCCTGGACGCCACTCGACAATGCTTCCTCGGCGCCGTAGAGCCGGGCAGCTTGAAACCACTTGCCGCGACCGCCCGCCAGCAGCGCCAGATCGGCCAGGCAAGGCACCATGATCCAGCGGTCACCCAATTGCAGCGCATAAGCAAACGCTTCAGTGAGCGTCGTTTGCGCGGCGCGGTCGGCCTGCTGCCGGATCAGCACCGCCCCAAGACCATTCAAACCCCGCGCCAGGAAGCGTCGATCGGCACGTGTTCGCGCGATTGCCACACCTTCCTCCAACAGGCGCCGCGCCGTCGTCGGGTCATCGAGACCGAGCATGACCCAGCCCAGCGCTTCGAGCGCGTGATAGACGCCCAGCGCATCGTCGCTCTGGCGGCTGATCTGTAGCGCTTCCTCGAGCGGCGCCCGCGCCGCGGCGTATTGGCCTTGCGTCCACAGCGATAATCCCCAATAGGTCAGCGCTTGGGCAACGCCGCGCTGATCGCCTAACGCAAGGAAGAGGCGCAGGCTTTCTTCATGAGCATTGGTCATCAAATCGAAACGCCCGATTCGCATGGCGAGCCGCGCGAGCGCATGCAGCGCGCTGGCGATGCCCACGCTGTCGCCAAGTTGGCGGTAAAGCGCCAGCGCCTCCTGGGCGCGCGCCATCGACCGTTTGTATTCGCCAAGATAGATCGCCAGGTAAGCTGAACCAAGCAGCAGTTTGGCCAGCAGCGCCGCAGGTGCAGTGGCGGGAGCGATATCGGCGCCCGCCATAGAATCGCTCTGCAATCTACATACTGCAATTGTGCGTTCCAGCCAGCCGTCGCCCTCGCTGATGTGGCCGCGCCGCAACCAAAACGGCCAGAGCGCGCCGGCGAGCCGCAGGGCGGTCTCAAGCGCCCTGGCTGCCAACGATCGCTGCAGCGCGGCGCGCACATTATCATGCTCAAGCTCCAGACGTGCCAGCCAGCGCTCTTGGTCTGCTCCGTTCAGGTGTGTTTCGGCGACCTCGGCCAGTTTGAGAAACACACGGGCATGGACGCTGTGGAGCATCGCCGCCTCGCCATGCTGATCCAACTGTTCGGCAGCGAACTCTCGAATCATCTGCAGCATCGCAAAGCGTGGCGCGCCGGCGACCTGTGTTTGCTGCAACAAGCTTTTGCCGACAAGTGCAACCAGATCGTCGAGAGTCGTAGACTTGAGGTTGTAGGCCGTAGGGTGATCGGCAGCAGGTTGTCCAGCATCGATCATCTGCAACCTGAAATCGGCAATCGTATCGTGTGTAAATCCGCCGACAAAGACCGCCAGCCAGCGCAGCAGTTGCTGCTCAGGTGGGCGGAGCAAGTTGTAGCTCCACGCAATGGTGTTGCGCAAGGTCTGTTGGCGAGCGGGTAGGTCGCGCGCGCCGCCGCTGAGCAGCGCGAGCGCCGCCGGTTCGGCCGCACTGTCCATATGAATGAGTAACGCTTGAGGAGAAAACAGCTTTATGCGCGCGGCCGCAAGCTCAATCGCCAGTGGAAGTCCATCGAGCCGGGTGCAGAGTTGCGCCACCGCGACTGCATTATCGTCGTCGAGGCGGAACGCCGGGTTCGCGGCTTTGGCCCGTTGCACGAACAGGGTCACGGCCGGATTATGCGCCACCACCTGCGCGCTTCCGCTATGCAGCCGCGCAACACGAGCGACGTCGGGTAGCGGCAGCAGCGGCACACAAAATTCGTGTTCGCCGCGCACGCGCAGCAGTTCGCGGCTGGTGACCAGAATCTTTACATCTGGGCAAGCCAGCAGTATGCTTACGAGGGATGCCGCCGCATCGATCACCTGCTCGAAGTTGTCGAGCAGTAACAAGAGCTGTTTGTCACCCAGTTCGCTGGCCAGCCGATCGCTCAACGAGCGTTTGCCTTCTTCGCGCAGCCCCAACGTATAGGCGATCGTAGGGACAACCAGCGCGGGATCGTCGACGGCCGCCAGCGAAAGGCAGTGCACGCCGTCGACAAATTCGCCGGCACAATCGGCGACCACCTGTAAGGCTAGGCGCGTCTTGCCAACACCACCAGCGCCGGTCAATGTAACCAGGCGAACATCGGGATGCAGCAACAGTTGGCGCAATGTGGCCAGCTCTTGCTCGCGCCCGATCAGCGCGGTGAGCGGCGGCGGCAAATGCATCTGAGAAAAAGGATCCACGGACATGATCAATATCCTTCAGCTTCGCTCCAGCAATGCGTACAGGTCGTGGCCAGGCATTGGCCGAGCAAAGAGATACCCCTGCCCGTAGCGGCAATTCAATGCTTGCAAGGACCGTTGCTGGTCGATTGTCTCGACCCCCTCGGCAACCACAGCTAATCCCAGGTTCTGGCCCATCATGATCATCGTGCGTACAAGCTCGGTACTCCGCTGGTCAACTCCTAACCTTGCTATAAAGGATCGATCAATCTTTACTGCTTCAATTGGAAAGCGGTGTAAGGCTTCCAACGACGAATAACCGGTCCCAAAATCATCGATGTGGAGTTGTATTCCCTGATCGAGCAGTTGTTGAAGAATCTTGTTCGCCGCTTCCGGATTGCTCATAATTACACCTTCGGTGAGCTCGACGCGCAGGAGGCATGGATCAAGCCCGCTCGCACGCAGCGCGCTTGTGATCGCCTCGACCAGCCCAGAGTGCCAGAACTGTTTATGCGATACATTCACACTCACGGGCATGGCCGTCTGTGCAGGAGCGGCGGATTGCCAGGCGCGAATCTGGCGGCATGTCTCGCCGAAGAACCAGTGGCCGATCGGCACGATCAAACTACTCTCTTCGGCGATTGGCAGAAAGGTCAACGGAGCAAGCAGGCCACGCTCCGGATGCCGCCAGCAAATGAGCGCCTCAACTTGAACAATGCGGCCGTTGGCCAATTCCACAATTGGTTGATAATAGACCTCGAACTCCTGTTGCGCGATTGCCCGTCGCAGCTCGGTCTCGAGTTGGAGACGATTCACAGCGCCGGCATGCATCTCGGTATCGAAAATGGCGTACGTCCCTTTTCCTGCGGCTTTGGCGCGGTACATCGCAATATCGGCATCGCGAAGTACATCGGCAACATGTTCATAGCGTGTAAGGTTGACGGCGATGCCAATACTAGCCGTCACAACTACTTCGTGGCCATCCAACTGGAAGGGCTTGGCGAGATGCGCTTGAATCCGATCGACAAGTTCGGGGAGAGCGGACATGTCACGAAAGTCATTCAGCATAACGGCAAACTCATCGCCGCCAAACCGTGCGGCAGTATCGTCGGCGCGAAGATAGGTCGTGAGTCGTTTTGCAACACCAGTCAGCAGCTGATCGCCAACCAGATGACCTAGACTGTCGTTGACGATTTTGAAGCCATCAAGATCCAAAAACAGGACCGCGCAGAGATAGTCGGGGCAACGTTTGGCATGCGCAATCACCCGTTCGAGCCGATCTAGAAAGAGCGAGCGGTTCGGCAGGCCAGTCAAACCATCATAGAGAGCGTCGTGGCGCAGGCGTTCCTCGAGCTGCTTGCGAACGGTCATATCGGTCAGCGCTCCCACTATGCGTATGGCCCGCAGGGTGCTATCGCGCACGGCCAGCCCACGGCAATGCATCCAACGATACGTTCCATCGCAATCGCGCATCCGATGTTCGTACTCCAGTGTTTCCGTTAGGCCATGGCGATGGTCGGCAATCGCACGCTCCAGGTTGGCGCGATCCGCTGGATGCACGCGGCTCAACCACGCCTCCGGGCTCGTGCCGATCGCATGGTCGTTATAGCCGAGCATAGCTTTCCAACGCGTGGAATAGTAGATCGTATTGGTCGCCAAATCCCAATCCCACAGGCCATCGTTGGTCGCCTGTGCGGCCAGTGCATAGCGCTCTTCGCTTCCACGAATGCTCTCGACCAATTCGCGCTCGCGCTCATAGGCCGCACGCAGCGTTTCTTGTTGTTCACGCAGGACAGCCTGCTGTGCGGTGAGCGAACTCAGAAACGCGGTGCGCTCCAGGGCAACGCCAAGCAAGCTGGCCCAGATAAACATATTTTCAACCGCGAACTGTTCCGTAAAAGGCGCGCAGATGCTCAAGAGCCCCCACTCGCGGCTGGCGGTCCGAACTGGCAGCACAAGCACGCTATCCGGCCCATCGGCATGTGCCGATGGCGGGAGGATTTCATCTGGCGGATACAATGCTGCAGCGTAGCGGCTGCCGCGCGGCGGAGTCAGATCTCCATCGCGATCATAGCGACCCGCCAAGATGAGCGTCGCGGGTTCACCCAGAGGCGTCTCAGCCCATAGGCTCAGGCATCCACCGGTCACGCCGGTCTGGGCGAGCCATGCCAGCGCTGGTGCGGCAGCCATGTCGGCGCCAAGCAAATGCATGCTGATCGTATGGTTGCTTTCCACCGAATTCTGGAGATAGTGCAGTTGGGCGCGCTCTTGCGCCAAACAGGCGTGCAGCAAACTGCGGCGCGTGCGATCAAGAAAGGCCTTCATATCGGCATGAACAGCCCAATCGGCGGGCCGGGCGGCGAGTTGCTGCATAGCCGCCCGATCGAGTTCCTGGAAGATGCTATCGAGCGTCTCAAGGTCGGTGGTAAGCGCCAGGGCTTGGCGCCATGCCTGCTCGATCTGTGTTGTTGGCAGCAGGGGGCGATCGGCGAGCGTTGCCGCCAATCCCTCGGCGAGGCTGGCCGCACCTGGCCAGATCGCTCCGGGCGGGGTTGCCGCGTCGAGCGGGGAACACACCAACCGCACGATTTGTTGTGTCAGGGCCTCCTGCCAGCCAGGCATCTGGTACATCGCGGCGTCGAGTGTGGCCTTAGGAATGGCTCCGGTACATCCACACGAGCGGCGCGGGATGAGCGTGGTCGGAATATAGGTGACATCGGCTACCGGCGCATGACCGGCGATTTGGCGCAAGATTAGCTCAGCCGCCGTCCGCCCTAACTCTTCGGGATGCTGCCGGATCGTGGTGAGGGCCGGGGTGGTATATTGCGCGCGATCAATGTCGTCGAAGCCGACTATCGCTACATCCGCGGGGATGCGCTTTCCCGCCGCCTGGAGTTCTTCGATCAAGCCAATGGCGATCTCATCGGTGGCCACGGCCACTGCCGTACAGGGCAGCCCTGCCGCCAGCATACGCTGGGCCGCTTCCCGTCCGCTGACTTCGTCGGTACTGTCGACGGAGTACACCCATTCCATGTTGAGCGGCAGCTGATGCGCTAATAGTGCGGCTTGATAGCCGGCATAGCGCTGCTGAAAGTCAAGTTGATCCTGAGGGGCCACAAAGGCAATCCGCCGGTGCCCGTGTGCATACAGATGCTCGACAGCCGCGTACATCCCACCGTGATTATTGGTCAACACAGCCGAATAGCCATATTCGGGCGCGATTGCCGCAACCGTCACCAGCGGCGTGCCGTCCGGCGCGATATCCTGGATATGCTCCGTCTCAACAATGACGATCCAGCCGGCGACGCGCGCGTGCGCTAGTTGTGTCGCCCGCAAATCCGCGGGGGTTCCCTGAAAAGCGAGCAACTGGAAGTGCTGTGGACGTAAGACCTCACGGATTCCACGAAGCAGCAGGCTAAAATACTCAGCTTCGACAAATGGCGAGAGGACACCAATGCTTTGATATGCGAGCACCTGGCACACCTTCTTGAAACGATCTAATATCTAATACTACCGAAGAAGTGGTTGATGTGATGCGGTCCCGATGCTTACCATGTACGTTCGGAGCAATTGAGGGTGGTAGCGGGCTGCTGCTGTTCACATCAGGTGGTTGCGCCGGCGAAGACCCTGTCGGGGTCTGATGTTGCCATCAGGATCATGGCTCATCGCCATAGTCATAGGTCGCCCTCGGCGAGGATGCAGGGCCGGCGAGGTTCGGCGCCTCCAGCGCCAGCGAGAGTTGCAGCTCCCGATTTCCGATGCCGTGGAACAAACATCGAAGTAGTACTACTACGAGATAGGACCAAAGTACCAATTATGAAAAACTGGTTATGACGTATACTCGAACAAACAGGCAGCGGCGCGGACCATTCATACCCTGACCCACGATAGGTGCGGTGCCCTGTACGCCCGTACCACTCGGTATTCCCAGCGCGCTCAGCTCGCCTGTTTCTCTTTCTCCTCAATGCGCCTCCACAGAGCAGATCGTTATCGTGTTGCTTTAGATTATCCGCATTGCCTCACCAATTCGAGCAATCCCTTCTTCAATCCGCTCGGCCGGCTGGAAACTGAACGCCAGCCGAATGGCATCATCGCCCGCGCCATTCGCATAGCAGCGCGTGCCGGGCAGAAATGTTGCGCCGCGCTCCTCGGCTGCCTTGAGCAAAGCCGCGGCGCTCATACCAGCGGG